>JAEEGL011961360.1_pt1 | contig 24477 bp, 25 predicted proteins | sample 9134231 | NCBI WGS metagenome assembly JAEEGL01 (sample SAMN16246548, study PRJNA631951) | gut metagenome | biome: gut microbiome; feature: rumen; material: fiber-attached | host: Bos | place: Iran: Karaj | collected 2018-10
GAAGGTAAGGGATGAAGTATATGCCGAGCTTAAGAAGATCGGGTTTGACTATGTGACGCTGGATCGTAAGGGATACCGTACGGGAAGCATGAATGAGACGCTTACCGAAGAGGAGAGAAGACTGCCCGAGAGATATGAGGCGGGAGAAGGAGCAAACGCATGAAGATATATGTGGATTATGATGACTGTCTGTGCGAAACGGCCAGAGAGTTTTCCAATATGGCCGTAAGGATGTTTGATAAGCATGTTCCTTATGAAAAGATAAGGTTCTTTAATCTCCAGGATTCCTTTGAACTTACGGATGAAGAGTACGAACAGTTTCTGGCAGAAGGCCATCGTCCGGAGGTGCTTCTGTCATATAATGAGACGCCCGGAGCGTCCCGGGTGCTGAATGAATGGATCGATAAGGGGCATGAGGTTTTTATCATCACAGGCCGTCCTTACAGTACATTCGATGCATCGAGAAGATGGCTTGATGAGCACGGATTTGAGAGGCTTAAGCTTTTCTTCCTCAATAAGTACGGAAGAGAGACCTTCTATAAGGACAGCGTTTTTAATCTGGAATTGGATGACTATTATAAGATGGAGTTTGACTATGCGATAGAGGATTCCCCCATGGCATTTAAGTTCTTTGACCATCTGCCCGGTCTTAAGGTACTGGTATATGACCGCCCGTGGAATCGCGGAAGTGAACTTCCGGGAAGTAACTATCTGCGATGTACGGACTGGGAAATGATAAGGCAGCAGATCATTTGATCTGTTGCTTTTTTATTTTCATGAAAAAAACATTTGACAAAATATATTTGATAAAATATAATATGGTCAAATATAAGAAACAAACACGAAAAGGAGGACTATACAATGGGATTTTATGATCAGAGCGTAACAGCTGTTAACGGAGATGAGATATCAATGAAGGACTATGAAGGAAAGGTTGTTCTTGTAGTCAATACTGCAACGGGCTGCGGATTCACTCCTCATTACAAGGATATCGAAGCAATGTATGAGAAGTATCATGACAGGGGATTTGAGGTCATTGATGTTCCCTGCAACCAGTTTGCAGGACAGACACCCGGTACTGATGAGGAGATCCATGAATTCTGCTCACTTAAGTACAATACACAGTTCCCGCAGATGAAGAAGGCGGATGTAAACGGTGAGACAGCCATACCTTTATTTAAGTATCTCAAGGAGCAGAAGGGCTTTGAGGGCTTCGGAAAGGGTCCGAAGGCTATGGCAATGAGCGCCATGCTTTCAAAGATCGATAAGGATTATAAGAACAATCCGGAGATCAAGTGGAACTTCACCAAGTTTATCGTTGACCGCAGCGGAAATGTTGTTGCGAGATTTGAGCCTACAGAGAAGATGGAAAACATTGATAAGTTTGTGGAAGGATTGTTATAAGGGAACGGAACAATGGCACAGGAATACAGACAGTTACTTCTTGAAAACCAGTTATGCTTTCCGATGTATGCATGCGGAAGAAAGATCGTGAATGCATACAATCCGTATCTTAAGCCGCTGGGACTTACTTATACGCAATATATCGTATTTATGGTGCTGTGGGAGAAGGAGAGCGTGAATGTCGGACAGCTTGGCAGTACGCTGCATCTGGACGCGGGCACGCTCACCCCGCTTCTTAAGCATCTGGAAAAAGACGGCTATATTACGAGAACGAGATCGAAAGAGGATGAGCGCGTCACGGTGATAAGCATCACGGATAAAGGGAATGCCCTTAAGGAAGAGTGTAAGGATATACCGCTTAAGCTTGCGGGATGCGGATCGGCGCTTACGGAAAAAGAGACAAAGGAACTGTACAGGCTGCTATATAAGTATCTGCAGCACGAATAAGGATAAATATCGGACAAACTGATCTTAAATAACTCATTGTCATCAAAGCCGTGTTATAATAGGTGTTGAAATGATGACAGACCGGGGGAGTTTCCATGATCAAATGTCCAAACTGCGGAGCTGAGATCGATAATGATACAGAGCGATGTCCTTATTGCGGATATATCAATAAGGAAGGCGCCGAGAAAAAGTTCCAATCTGACATAAGTGAGATAAGGGACAATATAGAAGAGACGAAGAAAGAGCCGGCTAAGGCACTTGCCAAGGGTTTCTCGGGCGGAACCAGGACTATACTCATAACTATATGCGTATTAGTCCTGCTTGTTGTTTTATTACTGCTCGAGCTTTTAAGAGAGTCGAAAGACAAGCCCAAGCTGTTCTTAAGCGCCAAGGATCAGGCATATGCATCAGCCTACAAGGATACTGCCGGAGCGGAACTTGCCGATGCCTATGAAGATATGGATATAGAGAAGATGGCGCAGATCTATGATAAGGCCTATTCGCAGGACAGGGTATCACTGTGGGGTGTTCCGCACTATGAGACGGGATATGCGTCAAGCTGCTATATGAAGCTTAAGCAGCTTCTGCCTGAGCTTGATGGCGATAAACCGGGTAAGAGTACGGCTGAGCAGATAACATATTATTGCTTTTATTTCTATTACAGGGAATATGGTGATGACGGAGCGGAGATATTCGACTCCATAAGAGAGGATGAGATCATACCGTTGATAACCGACAGACTGGGATTCACTGAGGAAGATATGGAGAACTTTAAGGATAAGGTATGTTCTTCTTCAGGCGTTAACAGGACAAACGTCTATAAGGCGACTAAGAAGTATTATAAGAACTACCGGTGATCAAAGGGGAGAGTTATGAAGTGTAAGTATTGCGGAAGCAATCTTGGTATTGAAGATGAATACTGTCCGTACTGCGGTAAGCTAAATGATCAGGCAGCCGGTCATCAGGCGGTGATGAAAGAATACCGTGATGAGTATGAAAAGACAAAGAGCGATGTAAAGGTAAAGTCCAGATTGGCGGGAAGAACCGGAAGACTGGTCGTTATCGGAGCAATGCTCGTTGTCATTGCGGCAATGGGAGTCAGCATCGGTGTTAACTCGGATGTAGAGAACAGAGAGCAGAAGAAGCAGAACAGAGTTGCCAAAGAGGTAGAGAGCAAAGCCGATTCGATCTCAGCGACGTTAAAGGAACTTGAGGATAACCGGGACTATCTGGGCATGTCTTATTACTCGCTTAATTACCGCTTAAGGAGTGAGGAAAAGTACAGCGACTATTCAAGAGTCTTTACTGCCGCGATCGATTACAATGCGATCTATGATGATATAATCAATATACTTGCCGGTTTTGAAGGTTACGAGAATGAGACCGACAAGGACCGGTGCTATAACATTGCGATATATATAAGTGACTGGAACAGTTATGTGGGCGGTGAGTTCTGGAATGATTCCCCGTCTTCTCCCATGCATGCAGGCGGGCACGGAGAATTCCTTAAAGATGCCAAAAAGGACACTCAGGACATGGTGCAGGTCTACTTTGATCTGACAGATGAAGAGGCTGCTTCCATGTGGACTATGGACAGGATGAGCTTAGGCGAAATGCTGTATGACAGGTGCAGGGTGCTTTATCCCAAGGAGGGTGCGGATGAGTAAGAATAAAGAGAAAAAAGATCCGGTCATCCTTTTGCTTGATCTGATCATCATCATATTGATATTTGTAATGCTGTTTGTCGGAGGAAATGCGTTGTTCTATAAGAACAGGGCAGATAAGAGATCTTTCAGCCAGGATGCAGGTATGATGGCTTTCGAACTGGAAAGAGGAGATTATGCCGGCCTTATCCAGGGCAAGTACATTAACAGGTTTAACGGTGATACGGAAGCGGAAGAGTATTATGCGCTTGGAGATTATATAGAAGCGGCATCCATGTATAAGGTATATGCAGCCAAGGGATATACGGACAGAATGAGCGAGCAGAAGGCGATCATGGATTCTTCGCGTGAAAAGATGGGAGATCTGACTGTATTTGCCGACAAGGCTGACAGGATGTTTATGAGGTAATGACGTGAATGAGAAAGACATCGTAAGAAAACTATCCTTAGTCGGGATCCTGGGCAATGTACTGCTGTCAGGATTCAAGCTGTTTGCGGGTCTGATAGGCAGATCCGGAGCCATGGTATCCGATGCTGTACACTCGCTTTCGGATGTATTTGCAACATTTGTGGCATACCTGGGAGTCCTTTTATCCAGACAGCCCGAGGATGAAGGGCATCCGTACGGTCACGAGAGACTTGAATGTGTGGCATCACTGATACTCGGACTTATACTTGCCGGGACCGGTGTGGGTATCGGTTATTCAGGGATACATAAGCTCATGGTGCCTTCGGAACAGGAGATACCGACATTATTGCCGCTTATCGCTGCAGTTGTTTCGATAGCCGTCAAAGAGAGTATGTACCGATATACGATGTATTATGCAAAGAAGATGGACTCATCTGTCTTTAAGGCGGATGCCTGGCATCATCGTTCGGACGGGCTTTCGTCGGTAGGTGCATTCATAGGTATAGGACTGGCCAAGCTGGGCTTTCCCATGATGGATCCCATAGCGAGTCTTATAATCTGCCTTTTCATATTGAAGGTGGCATTTGATATATCGAAGAATGCTCTTGATGAAATGCTTGATGCTTCCGGCGGAGAGGAACTGGAGCAGAGCATCAGGGAATTTGTCGAAAAACAGCCCGGAGTGGAACGGATAGATCTGCTCCATACAAGGAAGTTCGGCAACAAGATATATATAGATCTGGAGATAGCTGCAGACAGGTACAGTTCGCTTATTGAGGCACATGAGACGGCTGAGAGAGTTCACAGCAGTGTCGAGAATGAGTTCCCCAATGTTAAACATGTGATGATACATGTTAACCCGGGAGATGAGAAAGGAAACACCAATGACAATATATGACAGACTGCTTAAGGACAGGGAAGACGGGTATGATGAGTTTGTGGCTAAGCTTGTACCCAATATACCTGCCGATACCATAGTGGGAGTCAAGACACCTAAGCTTCGTGCCATAGCAAAGGAGATATTCTTAAGTGATGAGAGAGAAGCTTTCCTTAAGGATATCCCGCATAAATACTATGAAGAGAATCTTGTTCATTTCTTTGTCATCGATCTTATAAAGGATTTTGATGAGTGTGTCAGGGCGGTTGAAGAGTTCCTGCCGTATGTGGACTGCTGGCCGGTATCGGATCAGGGTTCACCCAAGGTATTTAAGAAGAATCATGAAAGACTCTTACCCTATGTTAAGAAGTGGATAGGATCCGATCATGTTTATACGGCACGTTTCGGGATACGTATGCTTATGAACGAGTATCTCGGAGCGGATTTTAAGGATGAATACTTAGAGCTCGTAGCAGAAAAAAAGGGAGACGATTATTATCTTAAGATGATGGTCGCGTGGTATTTTGCGACCGCACTTGCCAAGAAATATGACGAGAGTGTCATATATATCGAAGAGAGAAGACTGGACGACTGGGTACATAAAAAGGCGATCCAGAAAGCGATAGAGAGCTACAGGGTTACTGATGAACATAAGGCATATTTAAAGAGTCTCAGATAAGATCAGAGGATAGACAGTGGAAAAGTATTGTGTAACCGGAATGAGTTGTGCGGCCTGTCAGGCCAGAGTGGAAAAAGCAGTGTCATCCGTTCCGGGTGTGGAGAGTTGTGCGGTAAGTCTTCTCACAAACTCAATGGGAGTTGAGGGAACGGCTGATCCGCAGGATATAATCCGTGCGGTAGAAGAAGCGGGATATGGTGCCTCACTTGAAGGCGACAACAGAAAAAGCAAAGATACGCCCTCGTGGGCAGATGCTGATGCACTTAAGGATCATGAAACACCGGTACTGAAAAAGAGACTGCTCTTATCGGTACCGATCCTTCTTGTTCTTATGTATTTCTCCATGGGACATATGATGTGGGGATTTCCGATTCCCGCATTTCTTGAGGATCATATCATAATTGGTGTGATAGAGATGCTGCTTGCTCTTCTGGTGATGTTTATTAACAGAAGATTCTTCACATCCGGAATGTCATCTCTCATGCATCGCGCACCCAATATGGACACGCTTGTAGCAATGGGTTCCGGTGCATCATTTGTGTATTCCGCAGCGGAACTCATCTTAATGTTCATGGCTGATAAGACAGGCGATATGGATACCGTCATGAGGTACGGGATGAACCTGTACTTTGAATCTGCAGCCATGATCCCCACACTCATAACCATAGGCAAGATGCTTGAGGCCATGTCAAAGGGACATACGACGGATGCGCTTAAGGGCCTTATGCGGCTTGCTCCCAAAACCGCTACGGTCATAAGAGACGGTGCTCCTGTTGAGGTGGGGATAGAAGAAGTCGGTAAGGATGATGTATTCGCGGTCCGTCCCGGCGAGCAGATACCTGTGGACGGTGTCATTGTTAAGGGAATGACGGCTGTCAATGAATCGGCATTAACGGGTGAGAGCATACCTGTGGACAAGGCCGAAGGAGACAATGTTTCTGCAGGTACGATGAACGGGCAGGGATATATAGAGTGCAGGGCCGTAAGAGTCGGAGAAGATACCACACTTGCCCAGATCATAAAGACAGTGTCCGATGCGGCAGCCACCAAGGCACCGCTTGGCCGTATAGCCGACAGGGTATCTGCGATCTTTGTGCCTTCTGTGATCGTTCTGGCGCTGCTCACATTTATATGCTGGCTAACAGCAGGACAGACGGTTGCTTTTGCGGTAGCAAGAGGGATATCCGTACTGGTGATCAGCTGCCCCTGTGCACTGGGACTGGCTACACCGGTCGCCATCATGGTAGGGAGCGGAGTCGGAGCAAGATCTGGTATCCTGTATAAGACCGCACAGGCTCTTGAGGGAGCCGGCAGGACTCAGGTCATCGCGCTTGATAAGACGGGTACGCTGACAAAGGGTGAACCTGCTGTAACGGATATAATACCTGTCGGATGTGATAGGGATGAGCTCATACATCTGGCTGCTTCTCTTGAGAAAAACAGCGAGCATCCGCTTGCAAAAGCCGTGATGGAGACCGCGGCGGGAATGGAACTGACAGAGGTGTCGGACTTTATGGCATTGCCGGGTAACGGTCTTAAGGCTTTAGTGAACGGCAGGGAAGTCCTTGGCGGAAGCTTAAGGTTCATGGAATCGGAGATGTCTGTAGACGCTTCGATAAAGGCGCAGGTTAAGACGCTGTCAGAGGAAGGCAAGACGCCCATATTGTTTGCGGCAGATAAGCAGATCACAGGCCTTATGGGTCTGGCAGATCCCATCAAGGAAGACTCCGCAAAGGCTGTGGAAGAACTTGGCAGGATGGGGATCCGTACCGTCATGCTGACTGGAGATAATGAGGTCACTGCGAGAGCGATAAGCGCTCAGGCCGGGATAGAGGATGTGATCGCAGGGGTCCTGCCCGATGATAAGGCGGATGCGGTTACTAAGCTTAAGGCTATTGGCAAGACTACCATGGTAGGTGACGGGATCAATGATGCTCCGGCTCTTACCGTGGCAGATAACGGGATAGCCATCGGTGCGGGTACGGATGTAGCCGTGGATGCCGCGGACATAGTGGTCATGAAGAGCAGGCTTACGGATGTGACGGCTGCGATAAGATTGAGCCGGGCAACTATCCGTAATATTCATCAGAACCTGTTCTGGGCATTTGGTTATAATATTCTGTGCATCCCGTTAGCCATGGGACTGTATGGTATCGAACTGAAGCCAATGTACGGTGCGGCAGCGATGGCTCTGTCAAGCTTCTGCGTATGCATGAACGCATTAAGGCTCAATCTGACAGATCCCTATGACGGACGCCGCGACAGGGCAATAAGGAATATATCGAAAAAAGCAAAGGAGACTAAAATTATGACTAAGACACTTAAGGTTGAAGGAATGATGTGCGAACACTGTGAGGCAAGGGTTAAGAAGGCGCTCGAAGCCATAGAAGGCGTGGAGAATGCAGTAGCTGATCACAATGCGGGAACGGCTGTCGTGACACTTAATGGCGATGTAGCGGATGATGTGTTAAAAGGGGCTGTTGAGGCGCAGGACTATAAGGTGCTGGGAGTCGAATAAGGTATAACTCAGAATAAGCGTGTTCATATATTGTAATTTGACGGCAAAAATGGTAAATTATCATAGTTAATGAAGACATAAGTCTGTCAAAACCATGTGAAAGGATAATGAGATTATGAGACAGTTCACATCCAAAGAATTACGAAAGGTCTGGAAGGACTTCTATATAGAGAGGGGACATACGGACGTAGGAGCGGTATCACTGGTATCGGACGGATCTACGGGCGTTATGTTCAATGTTGCGGGAATGCAGCCGCTCATGCCGTATCTCTTAGGCGAGAAGCATCCTCTGGGAACGAGGCTTACCAATGTGCAGGGCTGTGTCCGTACCAATGATATAGATTCTGTCGGTGATAAGAGCCATGTGACATTCTTTGAGATGATGGGAAGCTGGAGCCTTGGAGATTACTTCAAGGAAGAGCGCTGTAAGTGGAGCTATGAGCTCTTGACGGAGGTCTTCGGATTTGATAAGGACCATCTGGCTGCAACTGTTTTTGCGGGTGATGAGAATGCTCCGAGAGATGAAGAAGGTGCTAAGTTCAGGATAGCATCCGGCTTCAAGGAAGAGAACATATATTACCTTCCCGCTGAAGATAACTGGTGGGGACTTGAATACGGCCCCTGCGGTCCCGACAGCGAGATGTTCTATATAGCAGATGTGCCTGACTGCGGTCCCGACTGCGGCCCCGGATGTTCATGCGGAAAATATACGGAACTTGGTAATGACGTATTCATGCAGTATGAGAAGCATAAGGACGGACACTTAACCCCTCTTAAGCAGAAGAATGTGGATACCGGCTGGGGTCTTGAGAGGATACTTGCGTTCTTAAACGGATCCAAGGATGTATATAAGACGGATCTGTTCACTTCAGCGATCGCATACATAGAGAAGGCATCGGGAAGCAGGTATGATGATGATGAGAAGCTTACCAGATCTATGAGGATACTTGCGGATCATATAAGGACTGCCGTAATGCTCATAGGTGATGAGGCTAAGCTCACTCCATCCAATGTAGGAGCCGGATATGTGCTCAGACGTCTCATAAGAAGAGCCGTAAGACACGGCAGGACACTGGGAATGGACAAGGATGCCATAATCGGTGTAGCAGGCATATATATTGATGAGGTATACGGAGACAGTTATACCCTTCTTAAGAAGAACAGAGATTTCATCATAAATGAACTCGGTAAGGAGATAGACAGATTCTTAAGTACCCTTGAAAACGGTATGAAGGAGTTTAAGAAGATATCCGAGGAGAAGAAGGCAGCAGGTGTTATCGACGGTGACAGTGCGTTCTACCTGTATGATACCTTCGGATTCCCGCTTGAGCTTACAGTAGAGATGGCTGAGGAACTGGGCCTTAAGGTGGATGAAGAAGGCTTCGGCAAGGCCATGGAAGCTGCCAAGCAGAAGGCAAGGGAGAACCAGAACTTCTCTGCAAAGTTAAGTAATGATGCGGAAGTCTTCACTTCACTTCCGACAGATATGTCCAGTGAGTTCACGGGATATGACAGGCTTACGGATAATGATAAGATCGCGGCTATTGCAGCTGACGGAGCGGAGACGGATAAGATCAAAGAAGGAACGGAAGCAATGGTGATCACATATAAGACTCCGTTCTATGCTACGATGGGCGGACAGTGTGCCGATACTGGTGTCATAGAGACAGCCGGCGGTGTGTTCGTCGTTAAGGATGTTGTCAAGTTATCGGGCGGCAAGGTCGCACATGTTGGATATGTTAAGTCAGGAGAACTGTCTAAGGGCGATGATGTGACACTTAAGGTTGATACGGAGAGGAGGGCATCGATCTGTGCCAATCACTCCGCAACTCATCTTATGCAGAAGGCCCTCCAGAATGTGCTCGGAGATGATGTTCATCAGGCAGGTTCGTTCCAGGATGCTGACAGGACCAGGTTTGACTTCTCTTATGACAAGGCAGTTACGGCAGAAGAGCTCGATAAGATAGAAGATATTGTCAATCAGAAGATCGCTGAGGATATCGATGTGGTCACACAGGTAATGTCGGTTGACGAGGCTAAGAAGTCTGGCGCTATGGCACTCTTCGGCGAGAAGTACGGTGAGACCGTCAGGGTTGTAGGAATGGGAGATTTCTCAAAGGAACTCTGCGGAGGTACTCATGTATCTCATACCGGTCAGATCAGGAACTTCAAGATCGTATCAGAGAGCGGTGTGGCAGCAGGCGTTCGCCGAATTGAGGCTATAACCGGTGACAATGTGCTCAGATACTATAAGGATATTGAGAAGACACTTATGGAAGCGGCAGCTGCGGTCAAGTCCACTCCTGCTGCACTGAATGATAAGCTTGCAGGCATGCTCAAGGAGATCAAGGCTCTTCAGAGCGAGAATGAGTCTCTTAAGAGCAAGGCGGCAAAGGAAGCGCTGGGTGATGTGACTGACAATGTGACAGAAGTGTCAGGTGTAAAACTGATAGCAACCAAGGTTCCCGGAGTTGATATGAACGGACTGAGGGATCTGGGTGATTCATTAAAGGCCAAGATCGGTGAGGGCGTTGTCGTCCTGGCATCCGATATGGGCGGCAAGGTTAGCCTCATAGTCATGGCTACCGACGGCGCACAGAGCAAGGGAGCACATGCGGGCAATCTCATCAAGGAACTCGCACCCATGGTCGGCGGCGGTGGCGGCGGAAGGCCCAATATGGCTCAGGCCGGCGGAAAGAATCCTGCAGGCATCGATGATATGCTTGCAAAAGCTTCTGAGTTACTGGCTTCCCAGATAGGTTAAAGCCTTACGGATCCGTATGTTTCCGATGGCGGAAAACGGGTCAAAATGTGACAATACATCAAAAAAGTGTTGACGATAAGCCTAAAATCAGTATAATATTTGTTGTATGTCGGACATCGAAGGGAGGTTGGTTAGCAGATGTCTAATGTCATTGTTAAAGAGAACGAGTCTTTGGACAGTGCGCTTCGTCGCTTTAAGAGAAGCTGCGCAAAGGCTGGCATCCAGCAGGAGATCCGTAAGCGTGAGCATTACGAGAAGCCCAGCGTAAGACGCAAGAAGAAGTCTGAAGCAGCCAGAAAGCGTAAGTATAACTAAGTACTTAAAAGCCCTTGATCAAGGTCAAGGGCTATTTTACTAATTGTCGGACATTCCGGGGGATAATAAATGGATTATATCCTGATAGGCCTGATATTCATAGTATGGGTGTTCATTGTCGTTATCTGTGTGGATACCAACAGGTTCGTTAAAAGAGAATATACGATATATACCGATAAGGTCGACAGGGAGTACAGTATAGTACTGCTTGCGGATCTTCATGATAAGGAGTATGGGCGGGATAATTACAAGCTCATAAGCGCCATCAAGGAGATCGACCCGGACTTCATATGCGCAGCAGGGGATATGCTTACGGCCAGACCGTTGAGCATTCATAAGAAGATAGACAGGGCGCTCAGATTCTTTGATTATCTTAAGGATTATAAGGTATATTACAGTATAGGTAATCATGAATACAGGATGAAGCTGTATCCGGAGGATTACGGATTATCCTATGCCGATTATACTCTGGCTCTTAAGGAACTCGGAGTTGAAGTCCTTGAGAACGGTCATTCGTACATCGAAGGCACCAATATCCGTATCCAGGGGCTTATGATAGACAGAGACTATTACAAACGTTTTGAGCACCGTGACATGGACGGCGCCTATGTCCGCTCTCTGACGGGAGACTGGAAGGATAAGGACTATGTGATACTGCTTGCTCATAATCCGGAGTATTTTGATGCGTATGCGGAGGCAGGAGCGGATCTTACTCTTTCGGGTCATGTTCACGGCGGGATCATGAGGCTTCCGGTGTTCGGCGGAGTCATTTCCCCAAGGCTCACACTTTTCCCGAGATTTACAGGGGGGATATACAATAATGACAAGGCCCAGATGATACTCAGCAGAGGGTTGGGATATCATACGCTGCCCTTAAGGATATTCAATCCCGGGGAGCTTATAGAGATAAGGCTTCTTCCTTGCAATGGCAGGTAGTTTGGTTTATACTCTTATGACGGGTCAAGGAGTAATATAAAATGGCGTTGGCAGTCAAGCTTGAGGTGTTCGAAGGTCCTCTGGATCTGCTCCTGCATCTCATAGATAAGAATAAGATAGATATATATGATATTCCGATAGTTCTCATCACTGAGCAGTATATGGATTATATCCGCAAGATGGAGACGGAGGATATGAATGTCATGAGTGAGTTTCTCCTCATGGCGGCTACCCTTCTTGATATCAAGTGCAGGATGCTGCTTCCCAAGGAAGAGACCGAAGAGGGCGAAGAAGAGGAAGATCCGAGAGCAGAGCTCGTTCAGAAGCTGTTGGAGTATAAGATGTACAAGTACATGTCCTTTGAACTCAAGGATATGTCCATGAATGCATCCAAGAATATATATAAGGCTCCTACCATCCCTGCGGAGGTAGCGGCTTACAGGGAACCTCTGGATTATAAGGCATTGCTCGGAGACGTGGACTTAAGCCTCCTTGGCGATATATTCAGAGAGACCATGAAGCGGAGAGAGGATAAGATCGATCCCATCCGTTCGACCTTCGGCAATATCGAGAAGGAAGAGATAGACCTGGAGGTCAAGACGGAATATATCAAGTCTTTCCTCTGGAGAGAGAAGAAGGTAAGCTTCAGGGAGCTGCTTGAGAATCAGAACAGCAAGATGGAGATAATAGTCGCTTTTCTGATAGTGCTGGAACTTATCAAGATCGGACTGGTAAAGATAAAGCAGAACGATCTGTTTGATGATATAATAATTAAGGTAATGGATGTGTCTCAGGAGGAGTTCCTCGGGGCACAGGTCGGTGAGGAAGATGGAGAAGAGTAAGCAGACCGCGGTGCTTGAAGCGGTACTTTTTGCGATGGGTGAGCCTGTCAAGGTGACAAAGCTTGCCGAACTGATAGAGGCAACTGAAGATGAGACCACGGCGATCCTTGAGGGGATGAAGAAGGCTTATGATAAGGCCGACAGAGGTATCACCATCAATCAGATAGATGATGCATATCAGATGTGTTCCAAGACGGAGATGTATGATTATCTTATCGATGTGACCAAGACGGAGCGTAAGTTTGCACTAAGCGATTCGGCTCTTGAGGCACTGTCGATAATCGCATATAAGCAGCCTGTCACAAGGCTTGATGTGGAGAAGATAAGAGGTGTCAACAGCGATCATGCGATCAACAGACTTCTTGAATTTGATCTGATCAAGGAACTCGGAAGACTGGATGCTCCCGGTAAGCCCATATTGTTCGGGACTACCGATCAGTTCTTAAGGAGTTTCGGCGTTAAGAGCTTAGAGGATCTGCCGGAGCTGTCACAGGTCCAGATCGAGGAGTTCAAGGAGCAGGCGGAGCAGGAAGTGCAGCTTAAGCTTGAGATATGATATTCGTTAAGCGGACGAAAGGGTTGAGATGACTAAGGACGAGGCTAAGATAAGACTTCGTAAGGAAGGTTATAATGTGGTGGATGACAATTCGGTCGTGACGGTACTGATCACACCGGATACATCACTTAAGAATACCGTTAAGGAAGTGGAGAGCAAGCTTAAGGCTCTCGGTTATGATGCCAGCTTCTCCGTGAGACAGGTGGCGGATGCCGCTATGAGTGAAGCGCATAAGGCTTCGGAAGGGCCGGCAGCTGAAGATGATATCGAGGAAGAGATCATCGGGAATGAATCCGAGCCGGAGAGCGCCGGGGATGACAGCCCGGAAGTGCCTGAGGCTGCGGATGAGGGCGTTGAGGATAAGAAGGATGATGACGGAGACGGCGACGGTGATGATAACAGCGGCGGATCTGTCATAGAATATTTTGATGATGAAGACAGTGATATGATACTGACCGAAGATGCGGTACAGTTCTCACTGGATGATTTTGGACTGAATTTCTAGAGTGTTCTCCCGATCGCTGAAGGATCGGGCGGGTCACGGATCCGGAGGATATTATGGAAGACAGCATGGATAAGACGAATAATAAAGAAGCCGGGAAAAAGGGACGAAAGAGCGGCCTTAAGAGTAAGCTTATATGGGTCGTTACGGTCCCTTTGCTCATTATGGGGCTTGTGACGATGTCGGTGTCATATTTTTTCGGATACAGGACTGTCAGCACGGAGGTGGAGACGGGGCTTAAGAATCTGGCTACGGCAACTCTGTTCATGTATGATGACATCTATGAAGAGCAGATCTCCTTTACCGATAACGGAGACGGGACATACAAGATAGATGACGGCAATATCGCCCTTGCAAGTGATACCACGTATATTGACAGGATCAAGGAAACAACGGACATCGATATATCGATACTGTATTACGATATAAGGCTTCTGACGACGCTTAAGGATACTCAGGGAAACAGGCTCATGGGAACGGTGGTGAGCAAGAAGGTCGTTGATGATGTGATGCGCACCGGAGCCCCCGTATTCTATGATGAACTCATGGTATACAATGAGAATTACTATGCCTGCTATACGCCTGTTACCGATAAGTCAGGCAAGTTCATGGGAATGATCTTTGCCGGCAAGCCTACGGCTGATGTTAAGAGGGAAGTGCTCATAAGTGTTCTTCCCATCATGATAGTGTCTATCCTTATGATGCTGATCGGCGCCATTATCGGTGCGAGTGAGGCTAAGAAGCTGTCTGACGTCATCAATAAGGAGAAGACCTTCTTGGGGCAGATCGCAGACGGCAATCTTCGTGCCAACTTTGATGCAGACATACTCAAGAGACCTGATGAGATCGGAGAGATGGGCAAGTTCATGGTCCATGTTCAGAGATTCATCAGAGACATGATAGAGAGAGATACCCTGACCAAGCTCTATACCAGACGTATAGGCGAGACCAAGATGCAGCATACGAGGATGGGGCTTGTTGAGGACGGAGTGAACTTCCAGCTGATCATGGCCGATATAGATCACTTCAAGAGATTCAATGATACCTATGGCCATGACTGCGGTGACCTTGTGCTTCAGACCGTGGCAGGGCTGTTTAACAGATCTCTTATAGGCAAGGGATATGCCGTCAGATGGGGCGGTGAGGAGTTCATCATCGTACTTGAGGGCATGGACTATGAAGCGGCTTATGAGGTTGCCAAGACTCTGAGGGAGAGCGTTAAGAGCGAAGAAGTCGAATATAAGGGAGAACTCTTAAGCATAACAATGACCTTCGGCCTTGTTCCGGGCAGCAGCGATGATCTTGAGAAGACGATCAAGGAGGCGGATAAGCTGCTGTACATCGGTAAGGAAGGCGGAAGAGACAGGATCGTCAGATACGATGAGTACTCCGAGGTACATGAGAACGGAGAAGTGGAGATCCCTGCCGGTTCCCGGACGGAAACAAAGACGGGTGAGAGTGAGAACGCCCAAAAGCCCATAAGAACCGATAAGAATGACACTATCCCGAAGGAGACCATGTCGGAGGAAGACAGGCTCGAAGCGCTGATGAAGAGTATGTAGACGCAGAGCGTTATACAAGTATTCGGTAACTTATATAGGAAAATATTTTTTTGAAAGCTCAAAGAAAATCCTTTTTCTTTGGGCTTTTTTATGCTATACTTGTGCCTAGTGCATAAAAATACTTATAAATATAAATGGAGGGCTTTCAATGAGTATTACAAGTAAGGCTGGCCAGAGGATCGCCTCTGTGCTTGACGAGAACAGCTTCGTTGAAATCGGTGCTTCTGTTACGGCAAGAGCAACGGACTTCAACATGAATGCCGCCGATACTCCGTCTGACGGTGTAGTTACCGGATATGGCGTGATTGACGGCAAGCTTGTATATGTCTACAGCCAGGACGCTTCCGTTATGGGCGGAAGTATCGGCGAGATGCATGCAGGCAAGATAGCCAATCTGTACGACCTCGCTCTGAAAGTAGGTGCGCCCGTGATCGGATTCATCGATTCGACGGGTGTAAGGCTGGAGGAGTCTATGGATGCGCTTAACGCAATGGGAGATGTATATGCAGCAATGTCACTTGCATCAGGCATTATCCCTCAGATAACTGCAGTGTTCGGTCCCTGTGGCGGCGGTCTGTCAGTTATCCCCGCTCTTTCTGATTTCACATTAATGGCTAAGTCAGCCAAGATGTATGTGAACTCACCGGATGCGATAAGCGGCAACAACGAGAGCAAGTGCAACAACTCTTCTTCAGATTTCCAGATGAGTGAAGCAGGTAATGTGGATTTCATCGGAGAAGAAGATGAGATATTCGGTCAGATAAGAGAACTTATCGACATCCTTCCCGGCAATTGTGAGGCAACAGCTTTTGACGATTGTGAAGATGATCTTAACAGAGCATGTGCCAATATCTCAGGCTGTGTTGGAGATACATCGGTTGCAGTATCACTTATCGCCGATGATAATGTGTTCGTTGAGACCAAGGCAGAATATGCCAAGGATATGGTAACGGGCTTTATCAAGTTAAACGGTGATACGGTTGGTGTTGTAGCCAACAGAAGTGAGATCCTGGATGAGAACGGTGCATCCAAGGAGAAGATGGACACAGTCCTTTCTGCAAAGGGCATGGAGAAGGCTTCGGCATTCATCAAGTTCTGTGATGCTTTCGAGATACCGCTCCTTACACTTACCAATGTGACGGGATTCAAGAACTGCATGTGTGCAGAGAAGAGAGCGGCAAGAGAAGCTGCTGTCCTTACTTCGGCATTTGTATCAGCTACAGTTCCCAAGATCAACGTTATTATCGGCAAGGCATTCGGCAGTGCCGGAGTCATCATGAATTCCAAGGCACTCGGTGCTGACATGACATTTGCATGGGATTCTGCCAAGGTTGGTACAATGGATGCCAAGTTTGCTGCACAGATCATCTGTGACGGCAAGAGCCAGGATGAGATCTCAGAATGCGCCAGGAAGTATGATGAACTTCAGAACGGAGTTGTTTCTGCGGCAAGAAGAGGTCTTGTAGATACAATAATCGCACCTGAGGATACAAGAAAGTATGTTATCGGCGCTTTTGATATGTTATATACCAAGGCCGTGGATATACCGGATAAGAAACATGCAGCTATATGATGGATTAGAGAAAGGAAGATACTTAATATGAAGAAATTCTTACTTATATTGGGTATGGTTGCCTGTCTTGCAAGTGTATCTGCATGTGGTAATAGTACTGGCGTTAAGGAATCCAAGTTCAATTCAGACACTATATACAGTGTGACGGATTCCTACATGGCTGCCATCAATGAGCTGGCCAGCCAGGGTAAGAGCATAGAAGATGTGAAGGCTATGCTCAAGCAGTACAATATGACAGTGGAAGATTATTATGGAATGAACGAAGAGGTTCTGGGTTCAGCCATAGATAATTATGCACTTGCTTTGGAAGATCTGGGGGTATATGGAGGCATAGACGGTGTCACATATACTGAGACTGAGGAAGCCCTTACCATAGATGCTGTCATCAAGGGAACTTCATCTGCTCCGGATGGAAGTATCAGGACGGCTACGGTCGAGATTGAGGTTGATCCCGCTACCGGCAAGGTTGAATCGATACTTACCAATGTAAACTATACCACCAAGGAACTTATGACCAATGCTGCACTTAATACATTACTCGGTATGGGTACGGTGTTTGCGGTACTGATCATATTGATGTTCATTATCTCTCTGTTTAAGGTTGTTAATAACCTGCAAAACAAGTCGACAGAGAAGAAGACTGAAAAGACAGAGAAGACGGATTCCGTTGACAAGGCTGTGGCTCAGATCGAGTTGAATGAGCAGGCACAGGATGATACGGAATTGATCGCAGTTATCGCTGCGGCTATTGCGGCAAGCGAGGGCGCTGCATCAGCTGATGGTTATGTAGTGCGTTCTATCAGAAGAAGATATTAGAAAATGGAGGATATTAAGATGAAGAATTATACCATTACGGTTAACGGAAACGTATATGATGTAACAGTAGAAGAGGGCGCAGGCGGATCAGCAGCTCCCGTAGCTAAGGCAGCACCCAAGGCAGCTCCTAAGGCAGCTCCCGCTGCAGCACCCAAGTCAAGCGGATCAGCAGGATCCATCAAGGTAGAAGCCGGTGCAGCAGGTAAGGTGTTCAAGATCGAAGCTGGCGTAGGCACAGCTGTTAAGAAGGGTGATGCGGTTGTCATCATCGAGGCCATGAAGATGGAGATCCCTGTAGTAGCTCCCGCTGACGGTACTGTTGCAAGCATTGATGTTGCAGTAGGTGATGCTGTTGAAGCAGGCGCAACACTTGCAACACTCAACTGATGATCACACATAGTATATTGGATTAGTAATAAAAATATTCAGAAAGGAACACCATGGAATATATATCTAATACATTGAACAATCTGGTGCATCAGACAGCCTTTTTCAATCTGACATGGGGCAACTATGTGATGATCATTGTAGCGTGTATTTTCCTCTACCTTGCCATAGCCAAGGAGTTTGAGCCTCTTCTGCTCATTCCCATTGCTTTCGGCATGCTGCTGGTTAATATCTATCCGGATATTATGCTGAGCTTTGAGGAATCACCTAACGGAATCGGCGGTTTGTTGTACTATTTCTACAAGCTGGATGAATGGGCCATCCTGCCATCCCTCATCTTTATGGGTGTGGGTGCCATGACAGACTTCGGTCCCCTCATTGCCAATCCCAAGAGCTTCCTCCTGGGTGCAGCAGCACAGCTTGGTATCTATATGGCATACTTCGGAGCCATAGCACTCGGATTTAACGGTAAGGCTGCGGCTTCCATCTCCATCATCGGAGGTGCAGACGGTCCTACATCCATCTTCCTTGCAGGTAAGCTTGGACAGACCAATCTGTTGGGCCCCATTGCGGTGGCAGCATATTCATATATGTCACTCGTGCCCATCATTCAGCCGCCTATCATGAAGTTATTCACTACTGAGAGTGAGAGAAAGATCAAGATGGGTCAGTTACGTCCCGTATCCAAGCTTGAGAAGATCCTCTTCCCGATAGTCATCACTATCGTGGTATGTATGATCCTTCCCACAACAGCTCCTCTTGTAGGTATGCTGATGCTTGGTAACCTCTTTAAGGAGTGCGGCGTGGTAAGACAGCTTACCGATACGGCATCCAATGCACTTATGTACATCGTTGTTATCATTCTCGGTACATCCGTAGGTGCGACCACGAGTGCAGAGGCATTCCTTAATGCAGCTACTCTTAAGATCGTCGTACTCGGTCTTGTAGCATTCTCATTCGGTACCTTCGGCGGAGTCATGTTAGGAAAGCTTATGTGTCTGTTAAGTCACAGACAGATCAATCCTCTCATCGGATCCGCAGGTGTTTCGGCTGTGCCTATGGCAGCCAGAGTATCACAGAAGGTAGGTGCGGAAGCAGATCCCACCAACTTCCTGCTGATGCATGCCATGGGACCTAATGTGGCCGGAGTTATAGGAACAGCAGTTGCTGCCGGAACCTTTATGGCAGTATATGGAATAATGTAATTGGAGGAACAAAAATGGCAGATATGGTTAAAAAGCCGGTTGGAATCATGGAGACGGTTCTTCGTGATGCTCATCAGTCTCTGATAGCAACAAGAATGCCTACCGAAAAGATGCTTCCGATCGTTGATAAGATGGACAAGGTCGGTTATGCGGCTGTAGAGTGCTGGGGCGGAGCAACTTTCGATGCTTCACTCAGATTCCTTAAGGAAGATCCCTGGGAGAGACTCAGAAAGCTTCGTGACGGCTTCAAGAACACAAAGTTACAGATGTTATTCAGAGGACAGAATATCCTCGGGTACCGTCCTTATGCGGATGATGTGGTTTATGCCTTCGTTGAGAAGTCAATTGCCAATGGTATCGATATAATCAGAATATTCGACTGCTTAAATGATATCCGTAACCTTCAGGCTGCAGTAGATGCAACCAATAAGATCAAGGTACAGGAAGGCAGAGGTTCCAGCCAGATAGCTCTTTCATATACACTTGGTGATGCTTATACTCTTGAGTACTGGGCAGATATGGCCAAGAAGATCGAGGAGATGGGTGCAGATTCCATCTGTATCAAGGATATGGCAGGACTTCTTGTTCCTTACAGAGCAGCAGAGCTTGTTAAGACTCTTAAGGAGAACACCAAGCTTCCTATCCAGCTGCATACTCATTACACATCAGGTGTAGCTTCAATGACATACCTTAAGGCCGTTGAGGCAGGTGTTGATGTTATCGACTGTGCTATATCACCTTTTGCACTCGGAACTTCACAGCCCGCTACAGAGGTTATGGTTGAGACATTTAGGGGCACACCTTATGATACAGGTTATGACCAGAAGATACTTGCTGAGATCGCCGATTACTGGAGACCTTACCGCGAGGAGTGCATAGAGTCAGGCCTTATGAGCACAAAGGTGCTCGGTGTCAACATCAAGACACTTCTGTATCAGGTTCCCGGCGGGATGCTTTCGAACATGGTATCGCAGCTTAAGGAACAGAATGCCGAAGATAAATATCAGGAAGTTCTCGAGGAGATCCCGAAGGTTCGTAAGGACTGCGGTGAGCCGCCTCTTGTTACACCTTCTTCACAGATCGTCGGTACACAGGCTATCTTTAACGTCCTTATGGGTGAGAGGTATAAGATGGCAACGGGTGAGTTCAAGGATCTTCTGCGCGGAAATTACGGCCAGACGGTTAAACCCATGAACGAGGATGTAATCAATAAAGTCATCCCGGGCGAAAAGAGATCGACCGCACGTTCTGCAGAGGCGACCGGTCATGACAAGCCTGAGCTTGAGAGCCTTGAGGCAGAGATGAAGCAGTACAAGCAGCAGGACGAGGACGTTCTTACTTACGCATTGTTCCCTCAGGTTGCAACAGACTTCTTCAAATACCGTGAAGCTCAACAGAGCAAGGTTGACATGAAGAAGGCAGATACCGAGGCCGGTGCATATCCTGTGTAAAATGATGATAATTCCGTCAAAAATTTCTTAAATTTTTTGATGCAATATATCATAACGTGTGTTACAATAAACAGGCAGTCGCAAAGTGGCTGCCTGTTTTTTGAGGGGAATAACATAATAAGGGATCGACAGGGGAATCGCGCTTAATACTTAATATCTTAAGAGGGTACTATGGCAAGAAAAGAACAGATTTCCAAACAGATGATCCTGGACGGTGCATTTGATCTTGTAAGGACACAGGGCATCGAAATGCTTACGGCAAGAAAACTTGCCGCTCACATCTCCTGCAGTACGCAGCCGATATTCCGTGTATATGCAAATATGGAAGAACTCTCAAACGAAGTGTTTGTCAAGGCAAAGGCTTTTTATGAAGACTTCTGTCTTCAGTTCGAACAGAAAGATGATACTCCGTTTGTTGATCTTGGACTTTGCTATATCACGTTTGCCAAGAAGGAACTCAATCTGTTCAAACTTCTTTTTCTTACGCCTCATGATGACAATAACACTATGTATGACCTTATTAACGGTGCGCAGAACGGGTTTGTCATTAAACAGCTTCGACGTATCAAAAACCTTGATATGAACAAGGCGGGCGACATATTCATGAAGGTATTCATTTTCATGCACGGAATGGCATGTATGGCTATTTGCGGAGAACTCGATCTGACGACGGAGGAGATACTTCCGACACTCAAGGAGACGATAGAGGGATTCTTTTAAGGAATGATGATCACGGTTGTTGGCGGTGGTCCCGCCGGCATGATGGCAGCGATCATGGCTGCCGAGAACGGAAATAAAGTAACGCTTATCGAACAAAACGAGAAGCTCGGCAAAAAGCTGTTCCTGACGGGAAAAGGACGATGTAACATTACGAATGCCTGCCCGGTGGAAGAGCTTTTTGACAATGTTACGACCAATCCGAAGTTTATGTACAGTGCGTTTTACGGATTTGACAATCATGCGACGGCTGAATTTTTCAGGGATCTCGGACTTGATATCAAAACCGAACGTGGACAGCGTATATTCCCTGTCAGCGATCATTCGTCTGATGTGATAAAGGTTCTCAGGCGAAAGCTTGACAGTCTGAAAGCTGAAGTGCTACTCAATACCCGATGTGATGATCTTATCATTAATGATGAGACTGCCGATCGTAAAATATCGGGCGTTATTATTGAAAGAGGAAATAAAAAACAAAGACTTGATACGGATGCCGTAATACTTGCCACGGGAGGAAGATCCTATCCGCTGACGGGATCTGACGGAAAGATCCTGGACAGGCTCGGAGAACTCGGTATAGATATCAAAAGGTGTGAACCTTCGCTCGTGCCTTTTTCCTGCAATGATAAAATAATAACCGATATGCAGGGGCTGTCTCTTAAAAACGTAAGTATAACCGTAAAAAAAGGAAAGAAGGTTCTGTATTCGGGATTCGGGGAGATGCTGTTTACGCATTTCGGACTGTCCGGTCCGCTCATCCTGTCGGCATCGGCTTTCGTCAAAGAGGCTGATTATGACGGTGGACTGGATGTTTTGATCGACCTTAAAAGCGCATTGTCGGAGGAAGAACTTGATGAGCGTATACTTCGGGACTTTGGTGAAAATCTTAACCGGGATTTTTCCAACTCTCTTGGAAAACTGCTCCCGGGGAAAATAATAACGGCAGTTATCGAAAGGTCCGGTATCGACCCTCATAAAAAAGTAAATGCCGTTACAAAGCAGGAAAGACAAAAACTTGTGACTGCGATAAAGAACTTCGGTTGCAGGATTTTCGCGAACCGGGGATTTGACGAGGCGATCATAACAAGGGGCGGAGTAAATGTCCGCGAGATAGATCCCTCAACGATGGAATGTAAAAAGATAAAAGGACTGTATTTTGCCGGCGAGATGATCGATGTCGATGCACTTACGGGAGGCTTCAATCTTCAGATCGCATGGTCTACAGGCCACTTATGCGGTAACAGTATCAAGGAGGCGTAAAATGGGAAAGAGCGTAGCGATCGACGGACCCGCCGGAGCGGGTAAAAGCACTATAGCAAAGAAGGTGGCAAAGGAACTTGGGTTCATCTATGTGGATACCGGAGCGATGTATCGTGCAATGGCTTTATATCTTCTTGAAAAGGGCATTGACAGGGATGATACTAAGGCGATAGAAAAGGCATGTGAAGATGCTGATATTTCGATAGATTACGAAAACGGACAGCAGGTAGTTCTGCTGATGGGGCAAAATGTCAATGACAGGTTACGTACCGAAGAAGTCGGCAATATGGCTTCGGCGTCAAGCGTCAATCCCAAGGTCAGGGAAAAACTCGTTGCCCTGCAGCAAAAACTCGCTGAGGTGAAGGACGTTGTCATGGACGGAAGGGACATCGGAACAGTTGTACTTCCGAACAGTAAATGCAAGATATATCTGACCGCTTCAAGTGCTGTTCGCGCCAAAAGAAGATATGACGAACTTGTTGCAAAGGGTGAGAGTTGTGATCTTGGGAAGATCGAAGCCGACATCATAGAGCGTGATCACCGTGACATGACCAGGGAACATTCACCGCTCAAGCAGGCTGAGGATGCTGTTCTTGTCGACAGTTCCGACATGTCGATAGAAGAGGTAAAGGAAGTCATTCTTGCCGAGGCAAAAAGGAAGCTTTGATGGAAATCACAGTTGCGAAAAGTGCCGGGTTCTGCTTCGGTGTCAAAAGAGCGGTAGATACTGTATATTCCGAGGTGGAAAAAGGCGGAAGGATATATACGCTGGGTCCGATAATCCACAATGATGAAGTGGTTTCGGATCTTGAGAAAAAGGGCGTTACAGTCATCAACGATACTTCACAGCTTCACGATATCAAAGAAGGCTGTATCATTATACGTTCTCACGGAGTATCGAAAAAGGTCTATGACGAGCTGGTATCGTCAGGCCTGAAGATTGTTGATGCAACGTGTCCGTTCGTTAAAAAGATCCACGGGATAGTCGAGAAGGACAGCCGTGAAGGTAAGAAGATCATCGTCATCGGGAATCCCACCCATCCTGAGGTTGAAGGGATTGTAGGATGGTGCGTGGGCAATAACAGCGCCACAGTCATTGAAAACGAAGATGAGGCCGCTGATTTCGAGTATGACAAAAACAACGGGATAACGGTCGTTTCTCAGACGACTTTTACCCCCGGTAAATTTAAAGATTTAGTTGAAATCTTGCGAAAAAAAGGGTACAATGTTAACGTTGTGAATACAATCTGCAATGCGACGTGCGAGAGGCAGGAAGAAGCCCGGAAGATCGCGTCAGAAGTTGACATGATGATTGTTATCGGAGATAGCAAGAGCTCCAACACACAAAAGCTTTACGAAATATGCAGTCGTGAATGCAAGTGCACTTTGTATGTACAGAACACGGATAACCTTGAAACAGATCTTACGGGATCACTCCAACGTGTAGGCATTACTGCAGGGGCTTCCACCCCGAAAAATATTATTGAGGAGGTTCAAAATTATGTCAGAATTAACTTTTGAACAGATGTTAGAAGAATCTTGCAAAACAATACACAATGGAGAGGTAGTTGAAGGAACTGTTATTGCGGTTAA
>JAEEGL010271130.1_pt1 | contig 24475 bp, 24 predicted proteins | sample 9134231 | NCBI WGS metagenome assembly JAEEGL01 (sample SAMN16246548, study PRJNA631951) | gut metagenome | biome: gut microbiome; feature: rumen; material: fiber-attached | host: Bos | place: Iran: Karaj | collected 2018-10
CCGCACTGCCAATGAGTGCGATGTTCTTGATTTCGTTTGTTTGATAGATCTTCATATCTTTCGGTTTTAAGTTAAATATCAAATTCGGGTTGCTAAATTAGTTATTTTTTGATAAATCACCAAATATTTTTTCAAAATATTAAAGTAAATTAGTAATTTTGTGACCAATATGGCAGGAATTTACATACATATTCCGTTTTGCAAGAGCAGATGCATCTATTGCGGCTTCTACTCTACCACCATTCTTAATCTCCGCCAAGAGTATGTAGATGCTCTTTGCAAAGAGATAAAAAACAGGGGGCATTCTACCCTTTCCACTATTTATCTGGGAGGCGGAACTCCTTCACAACTGACGATAGCTCAACTTCATCAGATTTTCAATGCCATCTATATATATAATAAGGTGTCAGATGATGCGGAGATAACCATCGAGGTAAATCCCGATGATGTGACGGAGGATTTTGCCAAAGGACTAATGCATCTTCCTGTAAACCGCATAAGCATGGGAGCCCAGACTTTCAATGAGGAGAGGCTGCATTTCCTGCATCGCAGACATAGTGCCAGTCAGGTAAGCGATGCTGTATGTCGTCTGCGAAATATAGGCATCAGGAATATCAGTGTTGATCTGATGTATGGTTTCCATGGTGAGACAATCTCTCAATGGGAGAATGACATCAACTCTGTCCTCACCCTAAACGTTGAGCACATCTCAGCATATTGCCTTATGATAGAAGAAGGCACAGAACTTTGGAGAAGATATCACACTGGGGACAGGATACTTTGTGACATTATTCCAGAGGATACAGAAAGGCAAATGTATGAAATGCTAATAGATAAGCTTGAAGCGGCAGGGTACGAGCACTATGAGATATCAAATTTTGCACGTATAGGTTATCGCTCACGCCATAATTCCAGCTACTGGGATGGTACACCGTATACTGGCATAGGTGCTGCAGCACATTCATACGATATAGAAACTCGCAGTTGGAATATATCAGATGTCCGGAAATATATCGATGCCATGAGTCAAGGACAAAGGCTCTTCGAGAGCGAGGTCATCGATGACGACACCAGATATAATGACCTGGTTACAGTAGCCCTTCGTACACGTGAAGGACTTGACCTTGAAGTCCTTAAACCCAGATACAGGGACTATGCAATAAAAAATGCCCGTCGTTTCATCAACGACGGACTATTACAAATCACTCCTTCAAATCATATTGCGATTACTCGAAAGGGTCTTTTTGTAAGCGATATGATTATGAGCGAGCTTATCTACGTATAATCAGATTATGTGATGCTCCATAAGCCTATGCTCAGCGAGCTGCTCATATTTCGTACCTGGCATACCGTAATTAGCATACGGATATATTGAGATACCTCCACGAGGAGTAAAAAGTCCCACCACCTCTATATACTTAGGCGACATCAGACGTACCAGATCCTTCATAATCTTATTCACACAGTCTTCATGGAAATCACCATGATTACGGAAAGAGAAAAGATAGAGTTTCAGACTCTTACTCTCAACCATTCGCTCTCCAGGAATATATGCGATCTTTATCTCGGCAAAGTCAGGCTGACCTGTAATAGGACAGAGCGATGTAAACTCAGGACAGTTAAACTGTACCCAGTAATCATTATCAGGATGCTTGTTGACAAAAGTCTCTAATACCTCAGGGGCATAGTCCTGACGATATTCAGTCTTCTTTCCAAGGGCTTGCAGGCCCTCTTTCTCTCTGTTCTCTGCCATAATTATAACTCCTTTACTTTAAAAATGTTATATGCGATATCTTTGTCGAAGACATCCTCATGATCATGTTCCTTAGTGAACTTCACCACACGTATGGTTATCGGCAGTACGATGATCTCATAGACAGTCTTCAGTGTCACCTGTGTGATTACCAGCGACGGCATCTCTTCCCAGGGGATAACACCTCCCAGAGCTAATGGGAAGAATATGATAGAGTCAGACAACTCTCCGAAGATAGTACTTAGCACAGCGCGATAAGAGAAGTTGCGACCTGCTGACGACAGTTTCATACGACTCATAACATACGCATTCACAAACGATCCCACGAGGAAAGCCAGAAACGAAGCTCCAGCAATTCGTGGTGCAAGACCAAAGATCTGATGGAATCCCTCTTCACCATGCCAGTAAGGAGCTCCAGGAATCCAGTCTGCTATAGCTCCGAAGAGCACGAAGAGGAAGTTCATTGCGAAGCCTAGCCATATCAGAAGTCGTGTACGACCATAACCCCACACCTCGCACACCACATCGTTGATGATATAACTTACAGGAAAGACTATCAGTCCTGCGGTCATATTTGCTGGTCCAAACGAGATTTGCTTTGTCTCAAGTACGTTTGCCGTGATTAGGCACACGCAAAACAGTATGCCGTAAAGCATAAACAGCACACTGATCCGTTGTTGTTGATTTGTTTGTTTCATATTTTTGTTTTGTTAAAGGGGGTATTCATCGACCCCTATGTTTTCTCTAAAGAAGGTAGAATAGCCAGCCCATATAGACCAGGAAACCGGCTATCAGGACCGCTCCCTCTCTTCGCGACACGAAATACTTCGTAAATGCGAATATCCACAAGAGCCCGATACTAACAAGCATCATCATCAGGTCCATAATGGTTATACCCATGATGCGCATAGGACAGACTGTAGCCGTTATGCCAAGTATCAGAAGGATGTTAAATACGTTTGAGCCTATGGCATTGCCAATGGCCATTGATGCCTTGCCCTTGTAGGCAGCAACCACACTGGTGGCCAGTTCTGGTAACGATGTACCTCCTGCCACCACAGTAAGGCCAATAACACTCTGACGTACTCCAAAACGATGACAGATATATGTTGCTCCGTCAACGAAGAGGTCACTACCAAAGATAAGACAGGCAAGTCCGACAACCATCCATCCGATATTACTCCACAGATGACTGAGGTCATTGGGCTCTTTCTCAACTGTCTCACCAAGGTATTCCTCTTTTTTCTTTATCTCACCCGAATTTCTTGCCTCGTGGAAGGTGTATAGCATAAAGGCGGCAAAGCCCACGAGCATAATTATTCCGTCGCTGCGACTTATATCATTACCCCACAAGTGAGGTGAGTCCATATCGTCAAAACAGAGGATGAAGAGCAACAGCGATGCTCCTACAGCAAAGGGGATATCCTTCTTCACTGTCGACGGATTAATGACCAGTGGCGAGACGAGAGCAGAACAGCCCACGATAAGCATTGTATTGAAGATGTTAGATCCTATGACATTACCCACAGCAAGGTCAGGCGTATGCTTGAAGGCAGACACAAGACTAACGAAAAGTTCTGGTGTCGAAGTTCCTGCGGCAACGATAGTCAGACCTATTATTATCTCTGGAATATGAAATCCCCGGGCTATACCAGATGCTCCCTCTGTAAGTCGGTCAGCACCCCATAATACGAGAATTATCCCCAATATAATCAATAATCCTTGAATAATCATCTCTTTCTGTTTTTACTCTTCATCATCAAGATCCCAGTCGTCATCGAAGAATGCTCCTTCCAGCGAAGGTCCTACAAACTCATCAAGAGCACGACGGTCTTTCTTCGTTGGGCGCCCCATACCACGAGCACGATTCACAAAACCGCTGATACGATTCATCTCCAACAGTTCGTACTGATCAGGAGTGGTTACGTTCTCGTATATCTCAGGCAGAAGCTTTGCCCCTACTCTTTGTTCTATCGTTTTTAAAATCTTAAAGGAGTAGGTCACTGGAGGTTTTCTGACAGCTACCACCTCACCAACCTTGACGGTATGCGATGGCTTGACATTGACGCCTCCAATTGTTACACGTCCGTTCTTACACGCATCAACAGCGATAGAACGTGTCTTGAAGATACGTGCTGCCCATAGCCATTTGTCAATCCTTGCTACCTCTGCCATTCTTCTTTCCAAGTTTGTTATACTGGTTCATCGTTATGTCAATACCAGCAAGAACGAAACTCTTGATGATATCAACAGCGATGTCAAGTGAGGGTTGAAGTTCTTTCAGTTCCTCCTCGTTATATTTACCAAGCACCCAGTCTACCTGCATGCCTCGTGGGAAATCATTACCAATACCCATACGCAAACGGGCATAGTTCTGTCCGATAAGCTGTTGGATATGACCCAGGCCATTGTGACCGCCATTAGAACCACTGGCTTTCAGACGAAAGTCGCCTAATGGCAATGCCACCTCATCACTGATGACAAGCAGACGACTCTGGTCTATATTCTCATGGTTAAGCCAATAGCGTACAGCATTACCACTGAGATTCATAAAGGTAGAGGGCTTCAGAAGAAACACTTTTCTTCCTTTCAGCGATGTCTCTGCCACAAAACCATATCGTCTGTCTTCAAAAGAAATATTGGACGCCTTCGCAAAAGCGTCCAATACCATGAATCCTGTATTGTGGCGGGTAAGTTCGTACTCATCGCCGACATTTCCCAAACCAACAATCAAGTACTTGTCCATCAGCTAATTTTCAATTTTTACTGAATTAGCCCTCCTGCTCAGCAGCAGCTGCAGCAGAACGTGATGCACGTGTAGCCTTAACAGAGCAAACAACTACCTCAGGAGAAGTAGCGATCTCCAGACCCTCGAAACTCAGGGCACCTACCTTGATAGCCTTACCCAGCTGCAGGTTGGTAACGTCGATGTTCAGGATCTCAGGAATCTGCTTGTAAGGAGCTGTAACGTTGATCTTACGGATAGAAAGGTTGAGCTTACCACCATCACGTACACCCTGAGCCAGACCATTAAGCTTAACAGGAATACCAATTGTGATTGGCTTTGTCTCGTTAACCTCATAGAAGTCTGCATGCAGCAGAGCGTCTGTTGTTGGGTGGAACTGAAGCTCCTTGATAACAGCCTTGTGCTCAGCACCGTCGATGTTAAGATTTACTACATACACCTCAGGAGTGTAAACAGCCTTACGGAGCTCTGCGAATGAAGCGCAGAAAGCAAATGCCTCAGGCAGACCATTCTCACCCTTCTTCTCACCATAGAGGTTACAGGGTACCATACCCTCCTTGCGGAGTTCCTTTGAAGCTTTCTTTCCAGTGGCGGTGCGCTTCTGACCTTTAACACTAATTTCTTTCATTGTGTTACTCTAAAATTAAGTTGTTAATAATACATTAATGCTTAATTCACCATCACACGAGTTTTCGATGTGCTTTCGGAAAAAGCGGGTGCAAAGGTACAAAAAAAAAGTGAATAATGAATAATGAATAGTGAAAAATTTCTTTTTTTGTGAATTTTTCTTCTTTTTTCTTGCTATATCGGGGGAAAATTACTACTTTTGCAACGTAAATTTGAAAGTTTAACAAAAAAACATCAAGTGAGATGATTAACAGAGAAATTATCAGAACCAAGATTGTTCAGTTAACCTATGCGTACTATCAAAACGGTAACAAGAACATCGATTCGGCAGAGAAGGAGCTTTTCTTCAGTCTGTCAAAGGCCTATGACCTTTACAACTACATGTTGGCACTCATTGTTGCTATAACGAAAGAGGCCCGTCGACGTAATGAGGTCCTCACCTCTCGTGCTGAGCGCGAGGGAACAGAGAAGCCATCGCAGAAATTCACCCTCAACAGATTTGCTATTCAGCTGGAGGAGAACAAGGAGTTGTCTGACTTCATCAGCACTCTGAAGCATACATGGAACGATGATCAGGAGTTTGTAGGCAAATTGCTGGAGATTATCGAGAATAGCGAGATCTATCAGGAGTATATGGTGGCAACAGACGACAATTACGATGCAGACCGTGAGTTATGGCGTAAGTTGTATAAGACGTATATTCAGAACAATGATGACCTCGATGCCATATTGGAAGAGATCAGTCTTTACTGGAATGACGATAAGGAGATTGTAGACACCTTCGTGCTGAAAACCATCAAGCGTTTCGACGAGCAGAATGGTCCAAAGCAGGAGTTATTGCCTGAATGGGACAGCGATGAAGAACAGGACTATGCCAGGAAACTGTTCCGTGCCTCTATTCTCAACGCCAACGAATACCAGAGATTTATGAGTGAAGCATCTCGTAACTGGGATTTCTCTCGTCTGGCATATATGGATGTGGTGATCATGCAGATTGCCATTGCAGAAATGGTCACTTTCCCGAATATCCCTGTAAATGTCACCATCAATGAGTTTGTAGACCTCGCAAAGCTCTACTCTACAGAGAAGAGCGGTGGTTATATTAATGGTATGCTTGACGGCATAGCTCGTCATCTTATCGACACAGGGAAAATGGCCAAGTTCATGGAGCCAAAAGCAAAGAAGGTCAAGGCTCCTAAGGCAGCTCCTGTAAAGGCGGTTAAGGCCACAGGAAGAAAGAGAATCATCAGAAATGATAACGAATAAAAGATAATTGATAATTAAGGAATATGACAAATGTTATTTTAGCTGCACAGGCAGCACAGGGAGGCGGAATGAGTATGATCATTATGATGGTGGCTATCTTTGCCATCATGTGGTTCTTCATGATTAAGCCCCAGCAGAAAAAGCAGAAAGAGATACAGAAGTTCCAGAATGAGCTCTCAGAAGGTACAGAGGTAGTTACAGGCGGTGGTATTCACGGAGTAGTGAAGAGCATCGACCTCGCAAAGAATACCGTTGACGTGAAGATTGCCCGTGATGTTGTTGTAACAGTAGAAAAGACTTCTGTATTCAAGGACATGAGCAGCGCTCCTGTGCAGAAGTGATCAGCGTACAATGGGTAGCATTTGGAGACTTTTCAGGGATTTCTTGTTTAGCAGGACTAACAAGGAACTTCTGATATTTGTCTTTTTCATCGCACTGTCAGGTATCTTCTGGCTCTCTATGACTCTCAACGAGACATATGAGCAGGAATTTTCCATACCCGTAACTGTGGTTGGCGTGCCGAAGAATGTCGTTCTCACATCTGAAGAGACAGACACGATACGTATGACCATTCGCGATAAAGGGATAACACTTGCTGCCTATATGTATGGTGACATGCTGAAGAATGTGAAGATAAACTTCAAGCCCTATGCCCATAATAACGGTACAGGCATCGTTACTACATCAGAGTTGCAGAAGATAGTTTATCAGCATCTGGTAAGCAGTTCCAAGATTATATCCACCAAACCTGACAAACTGGAGTTCTTCTACAACTACGGAGCCAACAAGCGTGTGCCTGTCAGATGGACAGGGCGTGTCATCCCTGAGGATCTGTATTTTATCTCTAGAGTGAAATACTATCCTGACAGTGTTGATGTATATGCTTCCCAGGCACTACTCGACAGTATCTCTGTGGTCTATTCTGAGCATCTTAATTATGTCAACTTCCGCGACACTTTGGTTGTCAATGCCAATCTGGAAAAAATCAAGGGAGTAAAGATGGTGCCTGATCACATAAAGATGGAATTCTTCACTGACGTACTCACAGAAGAGAAGCTCGATGGCATACCGGTAGAAGGTATCAACATGCCTCCAGGCAAGATTCTCAGAACTTTCCCAATGAAGGTTACGGTATCGTTTGTGACAGGTGTAAGCGTCTATAGGTCGCTAAAGCCAGAGGATTTCACCATTGTGGCCGATTACGATGAGATAGCCGCTAATCCTTCAGAAAAATGCCGTATCTACATTAAGAAATCTCCTCCAGGTATTTCGCGCGTACATCTTAATATTAATGAGGTGGATTACCTTATCGAAGAACAGGTAGAATAATGAAGATAGGTATCACTGGAGGCATCGGCAGCGGAAAGAGCTATGTCTGCAAACGTCTCGAAGCACGAGGATATAAGGTCTACGACTGCGACAGCGCGGCAAAGAGACTGATACGCACATCTGATGACATACGTCAACGTCTCACAGCTCTCATAGGCCCAGACTCCTACAATGGTGAACAGCTTAACAAGGCAGTTGTCGCAAAGTTTCTCTTGGAATCAGAGGACAATGCCAAAGCTATTGATGCAATTGTGCATCCGGCTGTCTTCAGGGATTTCGAGGAGAGTGGTCTTCAGTGGATGGAGAGTGCCATTCTCTATGAGTCAGGAGCCATTTCACTTGTAGATAAGGCTATCGTGGTGACAGCCCCAGAGGAGGTGAGAATCCAGAGGGTTATGCATCGCGATGGTATCACAAGAGAGAAGGTGCTGGAATGGATGGCGCGCCAGTTGCCTCAGGAAGAGGTAAGAAAGCGAGCCGACTATGAGATCATCAATGACGGAGAGAGAGACATTGACGAACAGATTGAGCAATTCTTAAATAAAAAATATAAAACAAGAAATAAAATGCAACAAGTAATTTTAGCTATTGCCGGCAAGCCCGGTCTTTACAAACTCGTTTCACAGGGAAAGAACAACCTTATCGTTGAGGCTCTCGACTCCACACATCGTCGTATGCCAGCCTTCGCAACAGACAGAATCACATCGCTCAACGATATTGCGATGTTCACTGAGACTGATGACATCCCCCTTATGGATGTCCTCGAGAACATGAAGAATCTGGAAGAGGGTAAGAAGTGTAGCATTAATGAGAAGAAGGCTTCTGCTAAGGAACTTCAGGACTATTTCTCAAAGGTTCTTCCTGAGTGGGATCGTGACAGAGTACAGAACAGCCACATCAAGAAACTCATCACATGGTATAACATCCTCATTGAAAACGGCATCACCGACTTCAAGGATGCCGAAACAGAAGAAAAAGAAAATCCCGCTGAGTAAGCGGGATTTTTATTTTAGAACCTTCTTCCGCCACCGAAGCCGCCTCCGCGAGGACCGCCAAAGCCGCCTCCAAATCCGCCACGTCCTTCTCTTCCACCACGGCCTTCTCTTCCACCACGGCCTCCACGAGGACCACCGAAAGAGCCTCCAAAGAGATTCAGTCTGTAGATCACATGCAGCATGGCATAGCTTGTAATAGCATTATATTCTGTATCACTGCTTGAGAGTGCAGATAATGTTCGGCTTACTGTCGACTGCTGTCCCAGGATGTCATACAACTGCAGTGAGATGGTAAGGGCATTACCCTTCAGGAAACTCTGTGCTACCTGTGCGTTCCATATCAGCTCGTTGGTATTCATCGAGGCATCTGTATATCCCCTACGACTCTGCATGTTCATGTTCGTTGTCAGTGATGTACCCCAAGGAGCTGTCAGTCCTATCATACCTCCATAGGAAAAAGCCCACGTATCAAGATTATTATTTGTCTGCAACTCACTGCGCGAACGGGTATAGTTCAGTGATCCGTTGAGTTCAATCTCAAGCCAGTCGTTACGATAGCTTGCTGCCATGCGCTCGCTTACATTCAGCGAATTTGTCACGCTTCTCTTCGATTCTGAATTCTTATCTGTACTTACAAAACCAATACGATGGTTATATCCAAGGTTGGTGAATGTGTTGATATTGAAGAATGCAGCTGAGTCTACGGCTGTATTAAACATGAATCCCAGATTTCCGTTCCAGTTGCCATTCACATTCTCAGGTCGTGTAATGGTACCACCAGAACCATCCTCACGATACGAAGTCTTGTTCGCAATAGAATTACTTGTTGTAGAGAAGTTCACGAAGGTCATAATTGCCCTCTGGTGATTGGTGAAATAGTCATTATAGAAGAGGTTGAAGTTCTGGGTGAACGATGGTTTCAGTCCTGGGTTACCAGTCGTGACACGCAATGGGTCACTGTCATCATACACCTCCAGCAGGTCGCTCATCGAGGGCTGCTGAGTACGTCCGCGATATGTGAAGCGTAACTGTCCTGTCTGCGATTTCTTCCAACGGAAGTCGAGCGTTGGTGTGAAGTTGGTTACTGTTCGTGTGGTATCAGCTCTCAGACGTGTGGTCTGTCGGTTCACACGAGTGGTGTAGTCCTGAATGAAGTGCGACTTCTGAGGTATCACCTGGAAACCTACGTTGAAGTTGAATGCCTTACGTACTATACGCAACATCACCTCTCCCGTATGTGTATAGTTCTTATATTCTGAGAAACGGCTGAGGTTTGTATCCTCGTAACTGTCAAGAGGCTTGTTCAGCAGACTCAGATATGCATCCCAGTTTCTGTATTGTGGGACAATACCCATATAGTCCACATCTGTCAGACTGTAGGTCTTACGATCACTCTTGGTATAGCTGTAGTCATACCTGTAGCTGAACTGCAGATAAACCTGACGCGCAATCGGCTCACTATATGTCAGACGAGCACTATACCCCCATCTGTCCTGAGGAGTAAGACTGTATCTGTTGGTCTGATATATCGAGTCGCCTGTGCCTTGATAGTTCATCACCTGGAAGAGCTCGGTATAGTTGTTTGACATCGACTTGTTTGTTCCCTCGCTCCAGTTAGCATTCAACTGCAGGGTGATGTTACGTCCCGTGTTGTTCAGTCGTCTGTTAAACTGCAACATTCCCCTGAGGTTCTTCGAGTCGCTATAGCTGATACTGTTCTGCACGCTGTAGTTCTGTGCGATACCGTATTTCTTTGCTATCTCCATAACATCTTTCAATGGGTCTGAGCTGTAGTTATACGGATCATTGTCAAATGTTGCATTCAAACTTTCGTTAGTACCGTCATTGCTGCTATATGAGAAGTTCGGACGGAACATGATGTTAGTCATCGAGTCTGGCTGCCATTCGAGTCGCATCTGACCGTTCCAGCTGTTAGAACGTGAGAAGTTATGAGTCTGACTATTGCGGTACTGTGTTCTCGTCTCATCGATGAAGTTCTTGCTGTTGTTCTTTGAATAGGTGTCGTTGTCACTATGGTTCCATCTCACACTTCCGTCGAGCTTCAGTTTGTCGGTCTTCTCATAGTTGATGTTTACACCTACCATCTTATTGGCGTTGAGACCCTGACGGCCCCCACCCCATCGGCCACCGCCTCCACCTCCTGGGAAACCCATGTCGTTGGTGTTGTTGGCATTGGTCATAAGAAACATCTTCAGGTCGTTCTTCATCACTCCTCCAAAGATTCTTCCTGCATAACGGTCTTTGGTACCTGCTGCGAGGTCGGCATTGGCCATGATACCCTTGTTCATTCCCTGCTTGATACCGAAATCGAGCACCGTCTCTTCCTCACCATCCTCGATACCTGACACACGGGCAAGGTCGCTCTGCTTGTCGTAGGCCTTGATACGGTCGATGATATTCGTTGGCAGGTTCTTCATCGCTGTCTTGGTGTCGCCAGTCATGAATTCCTTACCGTCAACGAGTATCTTCTTCACCTCCTTACCATTGATCTTGATAGTTCCATCATCGCTGACCTCAGCTCCAGGGAGTCTTTTTACGAGTTCCTCAACGACAGATCCCTCAGGAGTACGGAATGCGTTTGCATTATATACAAAGGTGTCGGCCTTCAGTATCACCTTAGCAGCATGGCCGGTTACGGTAGCACCTTTCAGCATGATGGCATCAGCTTCGAGCTTGATGGTTCCCAGAGGTACATTCTTACCCTCAATCTTTATCTTCTTGGAATAGGTCTTAAAACCCACGTATGTGATTCTCAGATCGTATGTTCCGTCACTTGGCACCTTGATAGAGAATGCGCCATTTGTGTTGGTCACTGCGTTGGCTACGATTTTTTGCCCTTTTAATACTGCTGCTGTGGCTTGGATTACCGCTTCTTCTGTGTCTTGTTCTATCACTGTTCCACTAACGGTTCCTTGGGCAAATGCCACGATTGTTGTCATCGATACGACAAGTAAACTGAATAGTCTTCTCATTTTTATGTTTATGAATTTTTGCCTTTTTGACGTAATAATCTACGGAAAGTTTAATGGTTTTGAAAAAAATAAGGGTATTTCTTACAATTATTTGACATTTTGCATTAGATTTCAAAAAAATTAAGTTACCTTTGCAATCAAAATTAAAACCTGGCCGTTATAATGATGAGTCAACAGAAGGTATTGATAGCCGACAAACTGGAGGCGACGCTGACAGAAGCAGTAAGCGAATGTGAGCGCGACAGGATCTTCATCCTCACCGATGAGAACACAGAGAAGCTCTGTCTGCCCCTTGTTGCTGCATTCCCTTGTCTGGAGGGAGCAAAGACGATTGTCATTGGTGCTTCCGACACAAACAAGAACCTCGAATCTCTCTCCCACGTATGGGAAGAGCTGGGTCAGGGAGGTGCCACACGTCACACCTTATTAATAAATATAGGCGGAGGAATGGTTACAGACCTTGGAGGCTTTGCTGCCTCTACCTTCAAGCGTGGCATCAACTATATCAACATCCCCACAACACTTCTGGCGATGGTCGATGCTTCTGTAGGTGGAAAGACGGGCATCAACTTCCGTGGACTGAAGAACGAGATAGGTGTCTTCAATAATGCCTCGAGCGTTATCCTCCACACACCTTTCCTTCGCACTCTCGACAGCGAGAATATCCTCTCCGGCTATGCTGAGATGCTCAAACATGGACTTATCTCCAACGAAGAGATGTGGGCAGAGCTTTTAGAGTTTAGAGTTGAGAGTTTAGAGTTCTCCAGACTCCAGCGCATGCTGGCTGACAGTGTAGCCGTAAAACAACGCATCGTGACAGAAGACCCCACAGAGAAAGGCATCCGCAAAGCCCTGAATCTGGGACATACCATTGGTCATGCCTTCGAGTCGTATGCCTTAGAGCATAAGCCCGTACTTCATGGCTATGCCGTTGCATGGGGACTGATATGCGAACTCTATCTGAGTGCCATAAAGACCGGCTTTCCTTCAGACAAGATGCACCAGACGGTAAACTTCATAAAGGAGCACTATGGTAAGATGACTATCACCTGCGATGACTACCCCACTCTGTTGGAGCTGATGACCCACGACAAGAAGAACGTGGCAGGCATCATCAACTTCACCTTGCTTGGTGGCATCGGAGACATAAGAATAAATCAGACTGCCTCAAAACAAGACATCTACGAGGCTCTCGATTTTTATCGGGAGTGTTAGATCCACACTCCAATCAACTTAGACAATGACCTAATCATATTACTAACTAATTGGTGCAGTTACTCGTGAGAGCAGCTGCACCTCTTCGTTTCCCTCATCCTATCCTACAAAGCTAATTTCTCAGCCTCTTTGCGGGCGGGCTTGCCTGTTTCTGTTAGTGGGATTCTATCCACTCTTAAGTAATCTTTCGGCTGCTGATACTTTGGTAATATCCTCTCACAAGCTTCGCGCGCATCACTGATATCGCCCTCAGTCAACAGCACTACTATCTCACCAAACTTTGGGTCAGGTCTCTTACTGATCATGTATGGAGCATCGAGATAAGGTTTAAGCGTTCTCTCTACCTCTTCTGTCTGGATCTTTATCCCGCCAGAGCAAATCACATTATCTTTTCTGCCAAGTATCCTGAACCTCCTCCCTGAGGCTTCAATCTCTGCAATATCATTCGTCACCAATGTCTCTTCGCATACCTCAGGAGCATCAATCACCAGACATCCCTCTTCATTCAGTCTCACCTTCACACTTGGAAAAGGCTCATACCATTCAGATGCTTCCTTGCCGTTCAATCGTCTCAGTGCGATATGCGACAGTGTCTCTGTCATGCCATACGTGCTCCATATGGCATTAGGAAAGTCCCTGAGTTCCTCTTCCATTGACTCATCTATAGCTCCCCCACCGATAATCAGGTGTTTTATCTGCATCAGTCTCTCCTTTTCTTCAGGCACCTGCAATGAGTTATACACCTGCATTGGTACCATCGCAACCAGATCGTATTTAGAGTCTTCTGCCAGCGGATGACCTGATGGTTCAACGGTTATCAGTTTGAGGTTACGCTCTATAGATCGTACCACCATCATCTTTCCTGCGATATAGTCCAGACTCATACATAGCAAGGCTTTATCGCCTGGTTTCAGTCCCAGGAAGTCACATGTTATCCTGGCCGAATTCATCATCCTGCGTTTCTCGACCATCATCCTTTTCGGCTCCCCAGTACTCCCGCTGGTCTTCACCTCGACATAAGGACTGTCACTTCTCCATTCCAACAAAAACTCTTCTAAAGACATTCTGTTACTATGTCTTTAATATTATTCTGTCTTTTATTATGTCTAAACCCATATCGATATTGTCTGTAAACAATTGTCCAGTGCCTAAGCCTTGCGGCATGGTGATGTTATCGCCATACACGTCGGATGCAAACTGTGCGATAGCATTCAGCCCGATATTACTCTCCAAAGCTGACGTTATCCACGAGCCGATACCCATCTCCTTTGCTATGTCTATCCACTCCCTGCAACCCATCATGCCTCCATGAAGCGATGGCTTAAGGATGATATATCGTGGTTTGATGATGTTAAGCATGTGGCTTTTCATCTCTGTGTCGTTCACTCCTATCAGTTCTTCGTCGAGAGCGATAGGCAGTGGCGACTCCCTGCAGAGTTCAGCCATAAACGCCCACTGTCCTTGTTTGATGGGCTGTTCGATACTGTGGATATTATATTGTGATAGTAGCTCGAGCTTATACAGAGCCTCGTCATATTTGAATGCCCCGTTGGCATCCACCCGCAACTCTACCTCGTGGAAAGAGAATCTGTCTCTTATCCGCTTTATCAGATCCAGTTCCTTGTCGAAGTCGATGGCGCCAATCTTCAGTTTTACGCATCTGAAACCTTTCTCCAGTTTCTCCTCCATGCGCTGGAGCATCTCATCGTAGTTTCCCATCCACACGAGACCGTTGATGGGGATACCTACTTCGCCCCTGCTGAATGCCGTATCGAAGAGGATACATCTTCCATTTTCCTTCTTACCTCTTACATCTCTCAATGCTGTCTCTAATCCAAAGAGCATCGAGGGGTAGTCTCTCATCGCCTCATAGTCTATCTCGCCTGTCTCACAGAGTCGCTGACAGAATTTTTCAAGCAGCATCTCATACCTTCCATCCTCCAGCGCATCACAGCTCAGGTCAGGCAATGGCGCACACTCTCCCACTCCCTGTCGTTCACCGTCCGACAGCTCTACCAGCCATATCTTCCTGGTTGTATACACCCCTCTCGACGTCCCCGCCGGCTGCTTAAAATGCAGAGTTCGTTTTTCTATCTCGTATTTCATGGCAGTTTAGGATATTTCTTAAAGTCGGGTTTTCGCTTTTCCAGGAAAGCCTTGCCACCCTCTTGGGCTTCATCAAGGAAGTAGTATAGCATCGTGCAGTCACCAGCCAGTTCCTGTATTCCAGCCTGTCCGTCGAGCTCTGCATTCAGTCCTGCCTTGATCATACGCAATGCCAGTGGCGAACGTTCCATCATTATCTCTGCCCACTCCACACACTCATCTTCAAGTCTCTCGATTGGCACCACCTTGTTCACCATTCCCATCTCCTCAGCCTCCTTGGCAGTATACTGTCTGCACAGGAACCATATCTCACGGGCCTTCTTCTGACCTACAATCCTCGCCAGATACGAAGAGCCGAATCCAGCATCAAAGCTTCCCACCTTAGGTCCTGTCTGGCCGAAGATGGCGTTCTCTGATGCAATGGTCAGGTCGCACACCAGATGCAACACATGTCCTCCACCGATGGCATAACCATTCACCATAGCGATCACAGGCTTTGGCAGTCTGCGTATCTGCATCTGTACGTCGAGCACACTCAGACGTGGCACTCCCTCCTCGTCAACATATCCTCCACGACCCTTCACGTGCATGTCACCGCCAGAACAGAAGGCATGCTTCACGTCAGCCAGTGTCTTACCCTCAGGCACCTCACTCATGGCACCCGTCAACAGCACCACGCTGATATCCTGCATCTCCCTGCACATCGAGAATGCCTGACTCAGCTCCCATGTGGTCTTTGGTGTAAAGGCATTACGATATCTCGCACGATTGATGGTGATCTTCGCGATACCGTTATACTCCTCAAACAATATCTCCTTAAACTCCCTAATCTGTTTCCAAACTCGTTTTTCCATATCTCTTTCAATTTTTCTGCAAAAATACCTATAATATCCCAAAAAACAATGAAATATCCTTGATTTAACATTTAACATTTTAACATCACCCCCCTCTGTCATCCCGAGCTTGTCGAGGGATCTCTCCATGCGCTTCGCTTAATCGAGATGACAAACCACTTCGATCGAGATGACAAACAAAAAAGGCCGATGCCTAAACACCGACCTTTTTTACGTTTCACCTCGTGGTTGCAAAATTTTCCTCCTCGTGGTCGCAAATTTTTAGTCCTTGAGAAAAATGTTAATTGTTAAATTGTTAATTCCACATTTTCGCCAAATTCACATTCCGACAAACGTGCCCGAAACCCTTCTCCCTTAAGGACTTTATCTCGAGAAGAATATCTCCTTTTTTTCTTTTTTTATTTAATTAAGATAATCTATAATATATCGCGCAGGCGCGGGCGCGCGATACTCATTTTTTCTCTCAAGATACTCACCCCGTCAAAACACGTGAATTAACATTTTAACATTTTAACGTTTTAACGTTTACTCTTTAATCCCTCCTTAAGACGTTAAAATGTTAATTTGTTAATTTGTTAATCAACGCGTTTATAAAAACTATGATCTATAGAACTATTCTTTGGATACCGTTTTCCAAATGTCAGAAGTTATACGTCACATCAACAGTATTACCCGATGTACTTACAGCAACATTACTTCCTTTTCCGAGTAACTTATCACTCAGCCACCAAGTCAACTCAGCCGAGCCAACACCCAAGGCTGCTCCGGCCACCACATCATACCAGTGATGACGGTCACTGGTCACACGCTCTATCCCTACAGCCGTAGCTGCAGCATATCCCGCTATCGGAATCCATATTGACTCCCGACGGAACTCCTTATCTATCGACCTTGCAGCAGCGAAAGCCATAGCTGCATGTCCCGACGGGAACGACTTATTGTCCGAATGGTCCGGTCTCTCCTCCTTTATCATCGCCTTCAGCGCCGTCTTACCCACATAAGCCACACCGACCGATGCTATCGTATTCACCGCAAACCTCGGCCAGTTATGTCCCGCACACGGGGATGCACACGGGGACTGGCTCATCTGTGCGTAGCTTTGCGAAGCACAGTGTGCCTGTCCCCTGTGTGCACCTCCCCTGTGTGCAAACCTATTCCTACCCAACTCGTATCGTATACCGAAGTCAATATCAAAGAATCCATTCGTACCTGCAGCCACATCCATACCTGTAGTACTTACGCCCATACCCTCGCTCGTGGTCACCTGATATCCAACTGCCCCAAACAAGCTCAACCTGTCATTCAGCCGATATGTCTCTTCCAAGCCAATACCTGCAAGCGGTGATCCAGACCCCTCAACAAACTGTGTGATGATTCCCATTCTCAGATAAGCCGATGTCTCCCACTTCCGCGATGGGTCATATCCTGCAATCACATTCGTGAGATTCAACATTGCATCCAGCGATACTGCCGCCAGACCACCCTTCTTATAATTCTGTTTCGGGTCATCCACCGGTGGTACCCACTCCAATCCATTATTCGGTATCAGTCCATTATCCCACTGCACCCGGGCCTTCAATCCGAACTCCGGAGTAAACCACTTACCTAATGCTCCATTCAGTCCGAATGTCATTCCCTTAGGTATCACCTTCGAGAAATTACATCCATATGGATTCATCAGACTCATGTCCGCTCCCACCTGCACGAACCAGTTGTCCCAGATTCCGGTCGTCAGCACACCACACATGGGGACTGGCTCATCTGTGCGTAGCTTTGCGGAGCACAGTGTGCCTGTCCCCGTGTGTTGCGTCTGTTGACCCAGTGTTATCTGTGCGCCAATACCGAAAGTAAGGTATCCATTCGAGTTACTTCCCGTTCCAGTCCCTTCGACCTTCTCTGTCCCTACGAATCCGCTTCCTGTCATGATATACGCAATATCTCCATACACGCTCCATCGGTCGTTGATCCTATACGTGTTCATCAATCCAATTCCCGCATTCAGTGCACCCTTCTTCACTCCGAAGTTATAGTTCACACCGATTCTCGGATACAGACTCGCATTCCATGTCCTGTCAGCCCGATACGGCCCAAACAGGTTATGCAGATTAAACAGCACATCGCCATAGAGGGCGATATATCCACCCTTCTCTCTATTCACTCCCGGCTGATTAAACGGAGCCAACCAGTTTGCATGCTTATTCTCCAATAATGGCAGTTTATTTTCCCAATTAAACTTTCCTCGGAATCCCACCTGATGCGAGAACCACTTACCTACAGCCAAGTCCAGTCCGAACGACTTACCATTAGGAAACACCTTTGAGAAATCATATCCATAAGGATTCTGCAACGTCATGTCCAGTCCCATCTGCACGAACCAGTTCTTCCAGAACCCATCCGCCACGATGACATTCTCCGTCGCCCTTCCATCCTTTCGTGAATCCGTGATTCCACCGCTCAGTGAATCCACTTCAAACACCTGCGCCTGGGCTTCCACCATGCCCATGCAGAACATGAGAAAAACCATGAACCTTGAACCAAATTTAGTACGCGTTCTCGTCATGAACAAAGATTGTCTTAAACGTCATCCATATAATGCGGATATCCAGCCAGATGCTCCAGTGCTCCATATACCAGATGTCACGCTTCACGCGCCCTTCCATCTGCCACAGCTCCTTTGTCTCGCCACGGAATCCCGTCACCTGAGCCCAACCCGTCAGACCGGGTTTCACGAAGTGGCGTACCATATACTTGGAAATCAGTGCCGAATACTGTTCGGTATGTGCCAGCATGTGAGGTCTGGGGCCCACAAAGCTCATATCCCCACGCAACACATTAAGAAACTGTGGCAGCTCGTCGATGTTCGACTTGCGCATAAAGTTACCGAACGGATATTTTCTCGGGTCGTCCTTCGTAGCCTGCACCTTGTCTGCATCAGCATTCACATGCATGGAGCGGAACTTCAGCATCATAAATGTCTTGCCGTCGATACCCGTCCTGGCCTGTTTGAAGAAGATAGGTCCCGGACTCTGTATCTTGATTATCAGCCAGATAAACGGGAACATCAGTGCTGTCGGAATCAGGAAGAACAACGAGAACACGATATCGAATGTACGCTTCAATATCCTGTTACCCATATTCTGCAACGGGATCTCATAAGTCGTATAAACCTCGATGTCATCCATCAACTCGCGTTTCAGGTTCAGACCGATGGACTCCACTGATATTGGAACGTAAAAAAACCTCACCACCTTATAGTCACAATATCTTGACAGTTTCTTAATCACGTCACGATCCTTTCGCGACAGGCAGACATAAAGCTCATCACCCAGTTGCAGGTCCTCATGACGGCCCATTGCGGCTAACAAATCCTCAATTGAGCCTTTCCGCTCCAGGTTCTTCAGTGCCGACAGGTTTATTTTTTCCTCTCTCTCTACCTTCTCAATTGTCTCTATCAGCTTGTCATCACCATAATATCCAAGCACTTTGTATCCCAATGTCGCATCATCTATCAACTTTCTGTAGATGTTCACCAATTCTATGTCAGAACCCACCAGCGTTACCATACGTGTGTTCCTGCCCGCCTCACGATACAGACGTATAAACCAGCGCTCCAATAGTCTCTTAAAGAGTAGTGATACAAAGAATACCGTGTTGATTTCCCCTATCAGCCATCCCACAGGTAGGTCGTAGTCTATAATCTTCAGGATAAGATATCCTACGATAGCGTGTAAGGCTGTCAGACCAATAATTCTTTGCAACACATCACCCGCTCCCACAAGACGTTTGTGGATAATGGGTGAAAAGCGCATCTGACTGATAACCAACGCCAGGTTAGCAATCAGTATAAACACCTCCAACTCGTTCTCTTCCCATATCCATATTCTCCAATGGTACCGGGCAAACAGAAGCAATATCAGGTTAAGCAGGATGAAGTCACCGACAATGATGCTCTTCTGCACAAAAGCGTTGGTTTGGTTATTGTTTTTCATTGTAATCCTCCCCCATTGATTGATTGTTTATTATCATTCAACACCATGCGTTGTAGCAAATCGCCCGCACCAATCAGGCGCAGATGGATAATGGTAGAGAAACGTAGCTGAGCTATCAGCAGCGCCAGGTTGTTGACCAAGATAAAAATCTCAAGACTCCTTTCAGGCCAGCTATCTACTCGCCAATAGATATTAGCAATAAGTTGGATGATCAGGTTTAGCAACACAAAGTCACCAGCCATCACTATCCACTTAATCAGCCAATTTGATCCACTATTTCTTCGCATAAAGATCTATATTAACATCGAACGGACTATCAAAATCCTTTAGCAATGGGTGCTTGGTATCCTTCTCGCTCAGGATGGCCTTATCCACAGGTATGCGCCAGTCGATACCAAGCGAATCGTCCAGGATACTGATGCCACCATCAGCCTCAGGATGATAGAACTCATCGCATTTATACTGGAACACAGCTGTCTCTGAAAGCACAGCAAAACCATGGGCTAAGCCCTTGGGAATAAAGAACTGGCGATGATTTTCCTCCGACAGTTCTACCGCCACATGCTGACCATACGTAGGTGAGCCCTTACGGATATCCACTGCCACATCGAGCACAGCCCCCTTAACACAGCGCACAATCTTGCTCTGAGTAAAAGGAGGGCGCTGAAAATGCAACCCACGCATCACGCCATATGAACTCATACTCTCGTTGTCTTGAACAAAAGTGATAGGTCCTACCTTCTCGTCGAACTCGCGCTGTGAGAACGACTCAAAGAAATAACCACGAGAGTCTTTAAACACTTTAGGCTCGATAATATACGCGCCTGCTATCGCTGTTTTAATTATGTCCATCCAGTACCATTACTTCACGATTCCTTTCTCCAAGTACTCTGCAAGGTTAGTTCTAACCTTAGCAGCAGCACCTTCTGCAGCTACTTTTGCCACATCAGACTCGACCATAATGCGAACGAGGTCTTCGAAACTAGTCTTATTAGGATTCCACTTCAACTTAGCCTTAGCCTTAGTAGGATCACCCCACAGGTTAACGACATCAGTTGGACGATAGAAATCCTCACTCACGCGAACTACGGTGTCTCCAATTGACAATTGAGAATTGACAGTTGACAATTTATCATCGAAGCTGTCGATGATTCCGACTTCATCGATACCTTCTCCTTCGAAACGAAGGGTGATACCTGCATGTTTGAAAGCTAGTTCTGTGAATTCGCGAACACTGTGCTGTACACCTGTTGCAATCACAAAGTCCTCAGGCTTATCCTGCTGTAGTATCAGCCACATGCACTCCACATAGTCCTTGGCATAGCCCCAGTCGCGCAGAGAGTCCATATTACCCAGATACAGGCAATCCTGCACACCCAGTAATTAATGCTGTTTTCATATTTACTATTATCTTTTTTATCATTTCAAACGGACTATCAATGTCGCTCAGAAGCCTGAAGATAGAAATTCTGTAATCTAAGTGCCTCGCTAGCCGAATCAAAACCAGCAGATATAATCTCATCTGAATAGCTACGACGCACGGGCATATTGCTTTCAACTACAGGAATAATGGTATCGGCCCATTTCTCGGGCGAGTCTTCAAGTCCTAAATAATGAGCTAAATTACTTGCAGTAGTTTCGGTGGTGATATTCTTTGAAAAGAATATTGGTAATCCACAACACTGAGCCTCAACACCAACTACTGGCATTCCCTCGTATAAGCTAGGTAGTAAAAAAACATCAAACGCATTATAGAACTGCTTGATATCATCTCTGCGACCAAGGTTTTCAACACGGTCGGCAATACCATAGCCTTTTATTCTATCCATCATATTCTGCTCTAATTCGCCAAAACCAATCATTACAAGAATTGCATTTGGCTGCTTTTTCGAAATCTCATTAAAGATATCAATTAGAAACAAAGGATTCTTCTGCTCTACATATCGACCAATAAAGCCGTACACCACTTTATCATCCCACCCAAAGGCTGACCTAGTGGAACTTCTTAGTTCAGGATTGAAAACATTGTCGTTAGCATTGATTACCGTCTTGAAAATGTTTATCTTACCCTGTTGATATGTCTTGTTGCCAAACTGCCACTTTCCGCAATCTATGGAATTAGCCATATAATCGGTAACAAAACAATGTGAAAATTGTCGTAATACCAATTTTATCTTGGTTTTCTTCTCATTTTTGTCGCCCTTGGAGATGCTTTCTGATATACGCACTTTAACTCCAGCCAAACGGGCAACAAGCATTGGGAAAAAGTTTAATGTATTATCAAACCCATGAATAATAGGATAATTATTCTCCTTGAAAACCTTATACGTAGCCTTAAGATGAGGGATCAGATTCTTGTATGGGGGTACCAAAAACACCCTGCCACCTAAAGAAGTAATCTCCTCATATGGAATTCCATTAGAATCGGAGTCGCATATAAAGTCAAACTGGACTTTCGTCCGGTCAATATGCCTGTAGAACTCCATAATAAGATTTCGCTTCCCACCAGAATGCAAAACCCCTGCAACTATACCTATTCTTATCATTGACTAGTTAATGAATCGTTATAAAACTGTTTGATGCCCTCCATAAAAGGTGTGAACTCATAATCTACATAATGCTTTAGGTGTGTCGTATCGAGAACCATGTTTGACACATCTACCGGTCTTGGATCCTGATATACAATCTTCAATTCCTTTCCAGAAACTATCTTCAGGAAAGCAAGTACATCATTGATTGAGTATCCTCGTCCACTTCCTATATTCAATGTAGTGTTATGCACATTCTTCTCAATCAATTCGATGAAGATATTTGCCAAGTCATCTACGTAGATATAGTCTCTCACAGCAGAGCCATCACCCCACACTTCTATGGTCTCGTCCTTTAACATCTTTCCTATCGCGACAGCCACCAAACCCTGTTTTCCGTAAAGATTCTGTCCATATCCGTATGGATTAGACGGTCTTACGATCAAATAATCCAATCCCGCCGTCCGATGCATAAACAGAATGCTATTTTCCATCATTTGCTTAGACCATCCATAATATGAAATTGGCTTCATTGGATCTGTCTCAGCAAATGGCAGAACATCGTTTTTGTTGCCATAGATAGTTCCGCCAGATGAAAAATACACAAACCTAATTCCTTTTCTTGCGCAGATTTCCATCAACTCAATACTCGGAAATATGATATGCTTATATTCCTCTTTATAATCCTCATACGTGCTACCAGGAATCAATGTTGACACAAGATGTACAATGACATCAACATTAAATTGCCGTATTATTCCACTAATAGCTTCAATATCCGACAACAATACGTGATGGATAGTAACGTCGAGGCCATTAAGCCTTTGTAAATAAGCGCCAGCAGGTTCACATACATGAATGTCATAATCATCACGATGTAACCTCCTGATAATATTGGAGCCAATAAAACCAGCTCCACCTATAAACAAAAATGATTTTTTCATAATATACACAAATCCCTAATAGCTTCGTCTGTTACTGATGATTGAAAAAACAAACTTAATGAAATCAAAACCAAGATATGAAAAGAGAGCTGCATAGCGAGCTTTTTTTCTGGCTCGACGATCTATCAAGACTTTCCAACGATTCTTTTTTATAAAATCTATCATCAGATCCCTTCCTGCTGCATTTTTGGGAGCCGGTATAACAAGATGACAAAAAAAGCTGAATTTTCGGCATCGATATGCTTTCTCTATAGGCTTCAGTAAGTCGTAATGGCTATCCATGAATGCAGAAACAGCAAGTCCATTCTCCATCTTCTTTGGACTATATGCCCCCTCTATACTTGAAGCTCTTAATAAATAAAAATATATCACCTTACTAGTAAATGCCACACCATTACTCTCTAACAAAAGGAGAAATGTTGTATGGAAATCCTCAAAGACAAGACCTTTGGGATAACGAATACCTTTTTCGAATAACATCCGATGATAGAGCTTTCCCCATGGTGCTGTATCAAACTTTTCTTGATAGAACATTTGCTCAACAGCATACATAGGTGTCATCTTTTCATCTTCACAAACAAAACTTGGCACTTGTGGATCCTGTCCTTCATAAAAATTGCTAAAACACGCCACCGATACTTCACAGTCATATTTCTGAACCAGATTGTAAAGCGTTTCAACATATTCTACTGACACATAGTCATCACTGTCGACAAAAGTGATCCATTCACCTGTTGCGTGGTCCACTGCAACATTACGGGCGTCACTTATACCTCCATTTTCTTTATGAATAACCTTTATTCGATCATCAATCTTGGCATATTCGTCACAAATCTGGCCACAACTATCTGGGCTCCCATCATCAACCAACCATATTTCTAAGTTTTTATATGTTTGATTCAATATGCTATCCACACATTTTCTCAAATATCTCTCCACATTATAGCAGGGTACTAATACCGATATTAACGGCTCATTTATTTCGTTCTTATTCATCACTTCTATATATCTCTAATAGACAAATTCTTAGCACCGACAACATACGTAACAGATGGACTGATTTCTACCTTGTCAATATCAATTGGCTTGATATGCCCCATATTATTAATTGCTGAATAATGACCATTAAC
>JAEEGL013306820.1_pt1 | contig 24475 bp, 21 predicted proteins | sample 9134231 | NCBI WGS metagenome assembly JAEEGL01 (sample SAMN16246548, study PRJNA631951) | gut metagenome | biome: gut microbiome; feature: rumen; material: fiber-attached | host: Bos | place: Iran: Karaj | collected 2018-10
CTGAATGCTTCTTTCAGATCCTTCTCTACGTAATAACCATTCCTATAAAAGTCACCAATCTTGTATAATGAGCGAAGATGCCCGTCAAACGCACCTTTAGCAAAGTATTTAAAGGCCTTTTCATAATCCTTCTGACCGGTACGCCCATAATAATATATATATCCCATATTTTCAGTCGCCTGACGATTTCCGGCCTTATCCGCCATATCATAATAGTATGCGGCCTTGTCATAATTCTGTTCTCCGGCTCTTCCGGTATAATACAATGCGCCAAGACTACACATTGCATCAGCATTATTATTGTCTATACCATCTTCATAAATATCGATCAACAGCTTCGCTACAGCTTTATGCATAGGATACGCTCCGTCTGCCTCATGTAATACCATAGCCAATTCATCCTCTGCATCATTGAGATCATACATTTCCATGTTTTCCCAAAAATGTTTTAAAGTTTCCAGGCTCTCAACATATTCCTCATCCTTAGAAACCTCTTCAATAGCTTCTTCCAAACGTTGCCTCAGCAAATCCATCGATTCAATTCTCATACTGATACCTGCGAACAATCATCTATTGATACTTGTTCTTCCTTTCTCCGGCTCTTCCGGTTTGAATTCTTTTTAACAGTATACATCAGTAACGTGTCCGTTTTTCGCCACACGGCATCATAATCATAATTATAATCATAATCGTAAGGAAGGCAGCTTCTCTACCCATATCACTTCCACCCGCACTCTTCCATCTTCGGTCCCTCTATCCCGGATTGGTAGTTCGCCCGGAATTCCATGTTTATGTCCCTGATCTCTTTCTTCCCGTCGATGTAATCCTGATACATCTCAGCGAGACCGGCGGCACAGCCGTCACAGGAGCCGTCGATGCTCCCGATGGATTCCGCCACGATCTGCTCCCGCTCTTCCCTTGTTGTATCTTTTATAAGAATTGAGTCCATAATGTCACACCTCGATCTCGTATTCCTTCATTTCGTATTTCAGCTATATCCTCGCGCACTCATACACATGAAGCGGATGCTGAAGCAATTTCATTATCCTCAGCTCGTCCCTTGCATCCGTCAGCGCATTGTGCATTTCCTCATACTCTTCCCCGCCTGTCAGATATCTCGTCACATCTCCCACCCGGAAGCCTCTTTTCAGCCTTCCCGTACGGCAGCATTCCATGTGGTCGGGGATCTTGGGATTGTACTGCCTGTACGCCGCCAGCTTCATTATGTCATACCAGGCATATCCGCCCAGCTCCGGAAGATGACGTTTGTCAAAAGCAGCATTGTACGCAAAAAGCTTCTCGACCTGCTTCTCCCGAAAGGTCTTCCTCACAGCTTCGATCACATCTTCCCGCGAACAATACACAGGCTTAAATCCTAGCTGAATGAGTTCATATGAATACATCCCGCCGCGCTTATAAACCGGATCGACTATATAGTACTCGCCGCAGACTTCCTCAAATCCGTCTTCATCGGCGATCACAAAACCCAGGGACATAACTTCATCCGACCAGGTCGTTTCAGTATCAAGAACAGCAAAATGGGACATGGGAGGGGCTCCTTAGTGTAAGTCATATCTTAATATCTTTGTCACCGAAATTCCTTTTGATCCATTCGATTATCTTTTCAAGTGGACTATCGGCATATATGGTGTCAAGTTTTCCGGAAACCTTCTGCAGGTTTTCGTGAACATAATAAGTGTACTTCACATACCAGCCGTCCCGTTGTCCCTGTATCCGTTTCTGCAATTCCTGCTCCGACAATGATTCAAATTCCTGAAAATGCTTTAACTCCATAAGTGGAAGCAGTTCTGCCATATGAGCCTCATCTTCAAGATCATATATTTGATCATTAACCATTTCCGTTCCGGTAACTGTTTTGCGGACCGTTAATGATAAATCAACGCAATCGATGGTTATAGTGTACGTGAATTCTCCAGGAGTTTCGTACCATGGACGAATTTTAATCTGAGGTATGTACTTTTCGTAATCAAAAGGATTTTCCATTTTTTCCAATTTGTAGCGATCACCCACATTTCTCAAATCAAATTATTTAAAGCTTTATAAATGATGAATCTAATATTTCATGTTTAGTTTTAAGGATTTGTTCCCAAACGTTAGTTTCTTCGCTCGTTTGCATATTATATACAAAAACTCGTACAAAACTCATGTTATTCAGGTGGTCAATAAGCGCATCATCTCCGTAGGGAGACATTCCAAAAACATCGATTTCTTTTATGTTTTTAAGTTCTTTATATAATTCTTGATTCCCAGCAAACAGAAACAAATCATCCGCCAAAAACAGATTATCACTTGGAAACAATCCCCTTATACATACCAACTGATCTTTCTTCAGTCCCTGTGGTGCAAATACTGTTTTTAAGTAATCTATTTCTCCTTTATCTCCCTCAATCACGCCTACCGCAGATGAATACGAATCCAAGTATTTCCTACGATTGCTTATAAGAAACTGAGTTGATTTTTTATAACCGTCCAAATCAAAAAAGCCATGAAGATGTGTGCATATTCTTTCCGCATCCCAAAACTCATAATAGTTTAAAGTAAAGACCGAATCATATGCAGAAGTGTTCAATCCATTTTCTTTGCTTAAACCGTTGCCAATCTTCCCTTCTTGCCCGAAGAAAATAGCATTAATTGCCGAACATGCTATTATATCTTGTAGGCGTTCCTCATCATTGTCGGTCCATCTTTTCCCTACAGTACTGCTCTTAATACATGAATACATTGTTCCAGCTAACGATTCTATTCCTTTGTTGGGTACCGCTAAAAGTTCCTGCCTTATTTTTTCATAATCAAAGTATTGACCAAAGACGGATTCGTAGACTGTTTTCTCTAAATCTATGAGATTCAAAAATCGGTTATAGATTTTATCAACTTCCAGGTCCTTAATTCCTAAATGCGCATTTATTCCATTGCCAAGTAACAGGCTCTTTCCCATTTTGTTAATCACCTAATAACTTTCCTTTGCCTTTCAATCTTCTATAGGACTCTCCAAGATTTTATTAATCAACGCCAGCAGAATGGGATCTTTGGGCGGAGGTTGTATGATTCCATAATCATCAAAACAGCCTAATTTCGTAAGTTCAATCAGTTTCCCCATCTCTTTTTTATTCATAGATACCCACATCTTTTCATCATAAAGAGCATTTATTTTAATACACGCATCCTGCATTTCTTGTATGCCTTCATTAAAGCATATCCCGTCTTTTATTATAACGCAGTATTCTTTCTTTTGCTCCTTCGTCAGCCTTCGTAACTCTTCCGTATCATTTAAAATCTTAAAAGTTCTTCCATTAACTCCATTTCCCATACCTAAATTTCTTAATGGATATTTTTTCTTCAATATTTCTTCTTCCTCGTCAGCAGTCAAATGATGAACCAATCTGAATAATTCCTTATCGTGACAAACATAATCCAAGGTTATTTCCTTTGGAAGAATTGCAGATGTAAGGTCCCTTACATGAGCCAACTGTTCCGACATCTCATTCCATATATCCTCTATAGAATTGTAAGTCCGTTCTTCATACTGGTCATCCTTATGAGCACTGTTTTTATCTCGCTCGTAATAAATTCGCTGAACTATATTATCTTTGTCGCAAAGAATGCTTTTCTTTATTTTTTTAGACAAAACATATTCATCAAGCACAACACAGCAATTAATGAAAAATTCTGATCTAATATCCTTGCATTTTTTTCTAAGATCAATAAACCTTAATTTTTCAGCATTGTCAGAAACATACCATATACTGTCAACACACTTTTTTGCGTCTATAAGATATCGAGCCAGTTCCCATTTCTTTTTCATTCTTTCTTCCCTTAATTTGCATTCAATCCTGTCTCATCATTCCTTGTTTGAAGTTTCCGTTTATACAAAGCTTCACGTTCAAGTGCAAAAAGCCGCTCCTTCTCCGGATTTCCCGTTTTCGGAATAACCTCAAGAATCGTATACTGCAAATATCTATACTGTTCCTGATCTTTTCCTAAATGCTCTTCCATTTTCTTGTTTCCGCCCTGGCCTTTTGTGTGGACATATTCTTTCCACCGCCCCCAGATGCCCTCCTCTCCGTAGGCAGAGCCAACGTACTGCTTGTGATCTCTTGTATCAACAACAAGGTAAACACCATTTACCGATGAAAGCGCCGAATAATAATCATCATATATCTCAACATGATTTACATAATGTTCCAGTTCGGAATAACTCCATAGAATATTTTCATAGCCCTGAAATCCGTTGCTGCTTATGCTGATAACAGGCTTTTTGGCAAATGTATCCCAATTGACATTGACTATGTTCCTGGTCGCGCAGTAATCGATTACCAGACGATTCTGAAGATCTTCCAGAAGGTCCAATTTTTCAAGATCAAAATAATAATCTTTATCTGAATTGTGTTTTGAGGCAAATTTGGTCCTATACTCTTCGTCTATGCAGGCATCCTTCATTGGGACACAGTTCTTCACCTTATAAACTCCGACAAAACGCGCAGTGGTTCCCTGGCCTCCCACAAAAGAGAAAAGATATTTCTTTCCATGGAAATAGTTCTCAGGCTGAATCTTCTGGTATTCCTCAAAATATCTATTTCCGGCTTTCCATACTTCTGCAAAGAATGCATCGCTCTTAGTGTGTCTAATAAGAGCAATATCATCATGATCGATACCTGTTTTCTCGATAATATCTGTCAGCATTAAAGTATACTTACCACCCATCCACGTCACCTCAAGTATCTATATTTTTTTCTATTCAATACAACTACACCGCTTATAATGAACTTACCTTGTGAAAGTAAGTTCACCTATTGATTTAAATCTTCTAGTATTTCATTGCTCAAAGTTTTTTCGATCATTCGAAACGAACTATTACCATATGGAAGTTCAATACCAGCCTTAGTATAAAATGATGCCATATCCAAGGAATTTTCATCTTTATTCTCTTCTCCAATCTTCTCCCACATAATACCATTATCTCTGACCATACCAGAAATCATTTGATGGTCCTTTCCTGACACTGTATTGGTCACTTCGAATTGTTCAGACAGCACCTTACAAAATCCATCAGCAGATTTCACAGATGACCTTACTGGAATAACATAATTTGTATATATTCGACTATCGGTTTCATAATGCTTCTCTGAAATACGCCCCGCTTTAATCGACATATACTTTATACCTATAGAATCATCTTTTTCTTCCAAAATATACTGAAGTACAAACTGAGGTATAATATACTCCGGTTTAAATGGGTCATTTTCATTTTTTACAGCCACAGTACACACAGCCATTATTGGCCACCAACGAAGATAATCTATAAGTTGCATATTTTTATGCCCAGTAATAAGCTCCCCCTTTTTTTGTTCATCATAAAATGCATGCGGATGTATGCACATATCAATTACTTTATAATCTTTTCCTTTATCTTTCTGTTGAATCTCAGCGACCTGAAACTGATCCATTTGTGGTCTGTTAAGTTCCAGCCAACAAACATACGATGAAGATCCCAAATAGAGGCAAGGCAATCCAGGGAAACTAAACCGTTGAGTCTGCACCTTGCTTCTTAAGTCATATTTTATGTGAAACATCTCGTTTTTTTCATAATCTTTATCCCCTGTATTCACCCTTGCTCTGTATAAAGGTTGTTTGGGTAGAATCGACTTTATTGGTAAAACCCCATTCGCTTCACCCTTAAATGCTTCTTTAAAAAGATTATAGGCGTTGTTCTGATGTCCCAAATAATATTCCTTGAATAAATCAGATATAGCCTTTATAAATATTCGTATATCACTATGTAAGATAGGTCCACCAATGCCTTTTTTTTCAAGGAATTCAAGATATTGCTTCAATCTATCATCTATTACTTCTTCACATGTCCCTTCAGAATATGTAATGGGTAACTTGAATACATCGTCAAGCAAAATTTCAAAATTTTCTTCCATTTTAATCCTTTCTCACCATAAACATCAAAAGTTCTTTGATTGTCATATAAACCACTGCAAGCAATTCCCCCATTCTTAAGGAGTCACCCTCAGTATCTCCTGTATTTCAGCCAAATGGGTTGCGGTAAACGATATTGTCTTATCTCCCATTTTCACTTCAACAGTTCTCCTCAAATTGGATCTACATGTCTTCCTAAAGATTACTCACATCCCATATCCGATTTTATTACATCAAACAATTTCTTAGAATATGCCAGCAAATAGTTTTTTTGTATGTTATTAGGCGTTAAAAGATATATGTAATCTCCCTCAACCGAAATATGCCCGCCTTTGAATTCAAAGCCTCGGATTCGATTGTCATCCGAACTATCAATGCTTACTTGAGTAATACGTCTTAGTTCCTTGTAAAGTCTCAATTGTTCGATCGATTCCATTGAAAGTTCTTGACGTGTGTCGCAATTTTTCAATAATTCAATATTTGTATAGTATCGATCGCTTATATGATCATCCGTACCACATTTTATCGGGCTATCTAGCTTTTCCCAATCAATCACATCAAATACATAATACTCTTGTTTATCCTCATCGTCTGAGTAAAACTCTTTCCCAAGAATCGCCTTTGCGTACTTCCTAATACGGCCATACCTTTGAATTCCTACAAAACCAGTATTGCTTTGATTTGTTTGATGAAGCGCAATGTATTCAAAAGGAAAACTACTATCTGCAATCTTTGATACAGGTACATAGTACTGCCGACTCTCGATGCATCTGTCATACTGTTCGCCACTGTTTATCATCCCAACCAAGACATTCCGCTCAGAAAGATCTATATCTTTTAGTTTTTCCTCTATACCAATCGGTAACGTTGCTCGTTCGAAAGCAGATTCATTGGAATCAGAAATGAGTTGATCCAGCATCTCTTCAACTAATTTTGTATGAGACGGTAGAAAAGGTAATCCGCCTATGTTCATTGTTTCAATGCTCTTATATAATTTATGCTGTTTGTATTCTTCTTCGTTAGCATAAGGGAAAAGTACATATGCGCCAAACATTTTTCGTTCGTAATTAATCTGATCCGAATCACCTGCATTAAATACAATTGCATCTCGATAACGATGCATAGCATTTATCGTATCAAGTTCCGGTCCCGGAGTGTGATAATCTCTGGCATACTCAGTCCCCGGGAGTGCCATATTTATTCTGTATTTTGCATCAAAAATGTACTCGAATTTCTTTTCAGAACCGCGTTCTTTTCTCTCAAGTGATAGTACATTATCCGGTTTTTGTGTAACTGTTGGAAGGCCTGGTATTGAAGGATTATACTTGAGACTTATAATCTCATTCGTTCTAAGGTTTAAGTATCTCACTTCAGATGAACTGCCTTTTTTAAGAACAACCGTTAAACCGTTATAATCAACCTTTAAAACATCAAGTTTTTTCACTTGATACTTATTGTTTCCTGCACCATCTTTGCTTTCTCTAAGTATCTTATTAAGCATAATAAAACACCAATACTCATAGAGAAGTGCTGTATCCTTCATCGAGATTCTGAATAGGTCACCATGTAAGGATAGCCCTCTGCTCAAGATCAAGTAGCACTTGTATAGTTCTCTGTATCCCGGTGCCATTGCAAAAACTAATGACATACTTTGCGTATGTTTCAAAGAACTTACTTCGTTTAAAAAAGAATACTTTAATTGCCTACACACTTGAAACTGCATAGCTTTTATACGCTTTACAACTTCTGCATCAGTATCTCTTGAATACCCCTCTCTTGTGTACACTTTTTCAAGTTCTGTTAATCGAGTATATGTTGACTCTAATATGAACTTTACAAATTGATTCTCATAAGTGTCGAAAGTAATATATTTCTTTACTCCAAGCGCTTTTTCAAAACGTACTTTTCCGGACGCTGTTCTGGTCGCAACATGTGGATGACTATTCATCCAATTAATAGTTTGCGTCGACACCTCGCGAAGCTTATATGTTGGTATAATCTCATGCTTCTTAATCAACTCATGATGAGCCTTATCAGTAATCACTCGAGTTGCAACCATCATCTTATCAAACACATGGTTTATTAATGTCCAGAACGTTGTCAAGGTCACACCTTTTGAGTTCCCAAGCCCTACATTCTTAAATGTTCTTTTCATGAAATCGAAAGCAAGTTCATGAACTTCATCTGTAACTTGCTGAAGCATGGTTTCATAATCATTTCTATAATCAAGCTTCGTGGGAAAAATCTCGATTTCAACTATAAGTGCGCTTCTTCCGTTTATTCGAATTTCAAATATACTCGAGCCTATTTCATTCCCAAAATTAATCGTTCCGGATAGTTTTGTTTCCTTGTCTCGATTCAGTTTTCCGGTTTCGGTAATTTTTTCTCGTATAAGCTTACTGTCATGCCAAAATTCTACCTTGTCCTCTTGTTTTCCTTTTGAAAACTCTATTGTTACAGTGTAATTACGCTGTTCAAAGAAAAGAGGTATGGATTTAATCTGTAGAATTCCGCTTTCTACATTTTCAAGACAGCTACTTTTTCCATAAATTTGTACACTAAATCCACCCTCAGCTACATGCATTTTCACAGAGGATCTTTCCTGATCATATTCATAATTTGAATTTAGGTGACTGGCTTTACCCTTAATTGTAAATGCCAATCGCTCATTCCAAACACTGATAAGCTCATGCTCTTTTGTAGAATCAACGACATCAGAGCCAATAAGAAGTGTATCCATCCTGCTCAAGTCTCCTAAGCATAAACTGTATTTTTTCTATACTTCTCTTGTATGGATAATTGGTTCCACTCTTGGAACTTACATACTTATCAACCTCTGTTGCCAATTCATTGTCGTTAAACTGCTGATCATTTACTATCGCATTAAGAATTCCGCGTAATGCATTTTCTACTCCTTTTCCACTTCCCTGTATTCGCGGAAGGATTTTCTGCATAAGTTCATTATCTAAAGCCTGATCATAGGTAAAAATGCCGTCCTCAAGTGCGTACAACAGGTAAAAAGCCATTTCATTTCTTACGCGATATGCGACCTGCGAATTTACCTCCTTTAAAGCAGCATTAACCGCCTCAAGCATAATTATCATATGCTTAATATCTTCAGAATATATTGACGGGAAGCAATCAGAAAACTCGATATATTTCGCTTTAAGTTCAGAATTCAGCACATTAACGGCCGCTTGTTCTTCCATTCCGTCATCTTCAAATCCCATCAACAAATGAATATCGGAGAATTCAATTGTGTTGGCTCTATCCAGGACTTTCTTACTGAACGGATATGTTGTCTCATCCATGTTAACCGTACCGATAACATATACATTATCCGAGATTATTAAGTTTCCATACTTATCTGCAGCTCCATTATCATCTCGAGTAAACTTCTCCCCAGAGAATATGTTATCTGTAACTACTCGTCCCGACTTCTTATCCATATGTCTTGTTTCGATAACTGATAAGAAATCACTAAAGTAATACTCAACACGAGCCAAATTCATTTCATCAAGACAAACAAAGAACGGAGTGTCCTTATTCTCTTCTTTATTGGCTTCATATAAAAATTCAGTCAGTTTTCCGGCAACAAAGTTTCCATCCAAGTCTACATGTCCCAAAAGATCCGATGCATCCGACCAATCTGGTTTAACAGGTATCAGCTTATACTTACCCCCAACCGCTTCTGAGAACAAACGAACCATTTTAGACTTACCGGTTCCGGAAACGCCGGCAAGGATAACAAAAGGTTTGGCTCTCAGTGATAGATATAGGTTCTTAACAACTTCTTCATTTTGATTGAATTTTCGCGCGGCAAAGTATTTATTTATTGACTCTATCACTTCCTTTGTTGACATACTACACTCCCCCCGCATGTCATTGCTCTGGTTCTTTTCAGAATCCACCATTTTGGTATGTCCTTCATTAAGACACTGATCGTATAACGCCATCATCTCTTTAAAATCCGACTCCAGTTGCTCATTCGAGGGCAAACTATCCTTTTCATACTTCCTGTAGCAAATAAGTGATGAAACATATGCTTTTGCATTCGCAGTAGTTCCCAATTTAAGATTGTCAGGAACTGTTATGTCAAAATTTGTTTTTTTAGCCAGCTGTCTCAAGTGTGCTTGTCGCGAATTCCATTTGTTATTCTCATCCGAAACTCCTAATGCCAATGATAGTAAAAGCATTTTGTGATCCGCAGAAAGCAAATAAGCAACATATAAGCCGGATTTTATTGATTGTTTTGATGCTTTATCAAGGAAAGCAAAGTAGTATATCTCCTTAAATGGGCGGTTGGGCTCAGCCAAGTGACCTTTATATGAAATCTTGCTTTTATCTACATATTTTTCATAAAACAATGTCGCAGCATCACCTTCTTTATAACTAAGTTGTTTCCAGTCCTCATCATCCTTTGTTTTAAGATATAATTCCCCACGTTGTCTCTTTTGTTCAGACGTTTCAGATATAAAAACCCTTTCTATAAACTCTTTAATATCCTTCACTATTCCTATCTCCTCGAAATATAATAATCCACTAATTATTGGATCCGCAAGAAAAAACTATTGATTAACAACACTCTATTTTCTTATTTATTCGTCACATGTACCGACGGCACACAATACACATAACGTTTTCTATAGCCTCAATAAGAACTTTTTTTACACATCCAAAACATCGACTTACGTATTTTCCAGTTGATCTATAATTTTCGAAGCCCATTTTTCTGCTTCTCTATCCGTTGCTCCTGGGCGACATGCATTTTGCATATATCCCCATATCAATTGAGCCACATATTGTGGATCAATTGAAGTTACTCGGTAATAGGTTTTTCCATCCATCTCTTTATTAGAAGAACCAATTTTATCTGATTCTACCGTTTCTATATTCTTTAAATCAACCGACATGTCAGGACAAACTCCCTTAAGTTCAGGTAAAACTCCCCACCTTCCGTAAAATCCAGAGTTCATAGCCCCAATCAATTTACTCTTTATAAGTTTAGGCATTAATGTGTTCTTATCATTTTTTGGCACTTTACTCAATTGAGTTCGTGTATCTTTGGTTATTGTATCAATTAACCCCGCTTTCATAGTCTCACATTCTAAAAGTACTACCTTTTTAATCTTATCATGTTCAATGTCACAAGATTGAGATATCACAACACGATAGTCTTTCGGATCTCCTGCCTTTGTATAATCTGCCGTCTCATCGATTTTCCTAATGACATCTCCAGTAGTGATTTTACTGGATACGGGTGGATAAATATACATTCCCCAAGTTGGCAAATCTTTTTTCCTCTCTCCTATATCAAATGCATTAACCATTCTTTTGGATAAAATGTATTTAAACAAGTCGTTGCCAATAAACTCTTCTTCGATTTGTATTAACGGCTCTATTACATTTAAAGCTTCAATTACAGTTCTCCCAACTTCTTTTCTAAAAACCGAAAGAGCTGAAAAGTAACGCTCGTATTTCTTAAGGAAATTGCAAATTTCTTCTTCACCTTTATCTCCTTTAACAACAACTTTTAAAAGATTACTTTTTTTCATTTGATCATCTAGGTTCAATGAATCTGCATGCCCTGAAAAGACAATAACCGGTCTGTATCCATTTTCCCAGATACTCGTAAAAATACTGCTTCCTACTTCCTCATCTGGTCCTTCGAACCAATCAAGAATAATAACATCCGCATCGAATTTCAGTACATCTTGTAAGTAATCATCATCAAAAGACTTCCATTCAAAATCCCACTCATTTATACGGCAATATTCACGTATCCCTTTCATATTTACGTCTTCGTCATCAATAAACAATACTCTCATTTTTCCTCTTCCTTTCCCTTCGGTAGTTCAATCACAAATGTCGCTCCCCCCAAGTCCCCTGGCAAACGTGTAGCTATTTTACAATCATGGTGATCCAACAATTCTGTTACTATTACCAAACCCATGCCTATTCCATGCGGCTTTCCTGTTATTCCAGGCCTGAACACTTTCTCTGCATTTTCTTCTGCAATTCCAGGACCATTATCGCTTATATTCACAATAACTTTATCATTTTTTTCTTCTTCTATAGAGATATCAATAACTCTTTCACCTTTATTACGAGTTAACCAGTAACATGCATTATCTAAAAGATTAATAAATACAGTCTGTGCCTCACCATTTTGCATGCAAATATACAGTTGTTCATGCTCAAAATATTTAAAATTAACTTTCTTTGCCTCTTTTTTTGCAGATATAAGACGTATACTGGCCTTTATTACATCGTCCAACTTTACAGAAACTTTCTCATCAAAATAACCCTTACGATAAAGTGGTGCAAAACTATTTGCTACTTCAGTTAAACGAACGTTAGCGTTTTCAGCATCCTTACAATACTCTTTTCCAAGAGGGTCGCTTATCTCTAATATTTGTTTACACCAGTTCAGAAATCGCATTATTGCCATCATTCCTGTTCTTATTTCATGCAAAATAACGAAAGCAATAGTTCCTAATGAAGCTGTTTGGCCAGAATACTCCATACGTTCTTTTAATTGGCCTATACTTTTTTCTGCATTTGCCCTATACTCATGCACCGCTTCGATTGCGTCATCCTCCTGACCATTCTTAATCAGTTCCTCAACCTTTGCATCCAGCTCCGCAGGATCCAGTGGAGTAATCAAGTCCAGCAACTTGGCTGGAGCATTCACATTTACACGGTCTCTACTTCTCAGGTTTTCCAGCTGGATAATAACTGTTTCGAGAATATAACAAAACTGTCTATACTCATCAGTATCTACAAGTTTTTCTCGATCTGTAGTATCCTTTAATTCCGGATTATTTTTCTCTGATATGGATACTTTGCCAATCAGTTGATTTGTACTAATTCTTCGTCCAATATTACTAACCCTTCGTAAATCGACCCCCAGCCAATCCTTAGAGGTATCTGATTTCGGCAGAACCAAAATATTGTCTCTATAAATAGATATTCCTTTATAAATTGATATTGTTTTTTTGATCTCGTTCTTTTTTATATCAAACTGGCTGCTGATATCACCTATACTTTCTGTGTCAAGATCCCAAGCTCGCAATTCAAAAGCGAATTTTCCACAAGAATACTCAGGCAATTTCTCAATATTCAGTTGTGCCATCATCTTTTGTCTTTTAAATCCACCGTATGCCTCTTCCCAAGAAATGAAGCCCTCTTCAGTCACCTTCCCTTGATCATATGAATATGTCCAACTGGTTTTACCTTTTTCATCAACTTCACCGCTAATATGATAAGGCGGATTTTTTATAAACTCATTTGCAGTGATTTTTACTGGTTCTCCCTGATTTTTTCCAACAAAAATGCTAAAATCTGCCACATCATCGAATGGTGATACAAATCTTGCTAAAGATTGTTCCAATATCTGTATTTTCTCCTTATCCCAATCTGCATTCAAGTCGGTAATACGTATAATGGTCCCCGTTTCACTATCGGAATCCAGTTCATATCGAAGCCTCTGCTTCAATAATTTTTCGTTTCCCTCATCAATGTCAATTTTACAAGAAGAAATATCGGTCATTTCAATCAATGAACGCCAATTTATTCTCACTGATACACAGTCATCTTTTTCATTCTTGGTTAAGATTTCTAAGCCATTCCCCAAACGTGCAGAAGACAATCTGCCCAAGCCCTTGTTACCAGAGACAACCCTTATTTTCCCTCCTCGTTCAACGGTGGGATTCTTCTTCTTATATGGAGTGGCAATAACTGCCCATGCTTCTTCTATTACTTTTTGTGTCATTCCAAGACCATCATCAAGTATTTCTATATACGCCCCATATTCATCGTTCTTTGCTATAGATAATTTCACCTTATAAGCATATGCATCATAAGAGTTTTTAATAAGTTCATTTATAGCCACGTAATCGTTGGTCACGAGGTCGGAACCAAAAGCTGCAAACGCTCTGGGGTGAAACTGCATTGGTACAGTATGTTTGTTAATCATAAGAATACCATCAAAGTCATTATTATGTGACTCCCTTTCTTATAGCTTTTTCAAATATTTAACGGCTCTACCTTTACCCGTCCGAACTATTATGCCTTCATCAATTGCCCGCTTTATAATAGGCGTCGCCTGATTTACTTCTATTCCGAACAAGTCAGCCACGCTTTTTTTTGTAATACTTTTATCCCTATCAATCATATTTTTAATAAGTGGAATTGGATCTGCAGTTAATAAATCCAACTTTTCTAACATATAATCCGCCATTACCTTAATAACAGGAATGGAAACCGAATTACCAAACTGTTTATACTTCTGTCCATCGCTTGTGTTATGCGGAAAATCAAAGTGATCAACACCATTTTCATCCATAAAACCATATCCAATAAATCCTTGTAACCTTCCCCACTCCACAGGTGTCATAATTCTAATTCCACGATCATTTAACTGTGTCCTTTTACCCGCAATCATCATATTGAAATATTGGGGAACAGGCTGATAAATTAAATTCCTTTCCTTTCCCGATCCGCCTGTCGCCATAATAGTATTAGCAATCTTGTTACTTCTTTCCGGTGAGTTCACGATACAATATCCGAAACCATTTCCCTTTTCATGTTCTCTTACTCTATGTTTTTCCAGTGTTTCAAGATATCCTGAGGCCATATAATAATGCGCCGGGACTCCTGTTTCCAGCAAATCATCGACTTCTCGATATATTATCTGCTGTGAGCCTCTAGGTAACACCTCCTGATCATTAATAAGAGAAAGCTGTTCACCATAAACCCCCCTGTCAAATGCCATTATGTACACTCTGGGTCTGTTTTGCGGAAGTCCAAAATTTACCGTATTCCGTACAAATGAGTTTCTTGAATAATGAGGTTCTCCTTTTTCATCAAAAGTCGCTCCAATAACTCTGTAATTGAGCTCATTTAACGTTTTTAAAATTCTTTTAATAGTACGTTCATGGTCATGTGACATCAAGTTTTGAACGTTTTCCAAAAAAACAGCTTTAGGTCTACTCTCTTCAATTATCTTTGCAATTCCAAAAAAAACATTCCCTTTTTCTTTATCCTTAAAGCCTTTTTGCAATCCAGCACTACTGAAAGCTTGACATGGAAACCCAGCCAACAGGATATCATACGGAGTATTTTTAAGTTTTTCGCGAAACTTTTTACTCATCAGATTATTTCTCGGATTATCACCAAATAGGTGTTCATATGTTCTTGCTGCTTGCTCGTCAATCTCTGCAGATAAAACATTCACACATCTTCTGGTCATTTCAAAGCCACGTCGTATTCCTCCGATTCCAGCGCATAAATCTATCGTTCTGTACATTTTTTGTTCTCTCAATCTATATTAATTGTTTCTCCTGTAATTCCATCCAGAGAGGCAGTATAGGTAATACTCATTACTCCATCTGGTAAAGCTCCTCCTACAAAAGACGTAGGTCTAATTGCCGGAAAGGTCTCGTCCATGCAATACTTTGTCACCGCATGAACTATGTAGTTCCTCTTTCTTGCTGTCTTTCCCTTTTCCAAGCCAAGTTTGCTCAACTTCTCGTTTAATCCTGATGAACTGTATCCCAAGTTTTCCAAATCTTTAACCAAACTGTTGATGCTTATACCTGTTTGTGCCGCTTCAAACTGGCACAGCACCAGATATAATTTCTGTCCGTTTGGTGGATCCAACTGAAACAAATTACTCAGGGTAATCTGCTTCTTATTTCTGGCTGTGGTGGATTTAACTTCAACGAAATAACCGTTGCAATCAATATCGTAAGTCGCTCCGTTAGGGCCATTCCATTCCGCCTGCTCCCCGTGTTCAGCCAAATATTTAAGAACCCATAGTTCACCCAGGACATCGTAAGCACGACAATCTACATTCTTGTTCCCCAGCAATTCCTTCCAGGATGACCACCAAGCCAGCGGATTTTTCTCAAGCTCCTTTCGAAACTCCCCATCGTTACCCGGGGTTATCATTTCCGCGCATAACGCAGCAAAGGGCTCAAGTATATCTTCTTTATCACTTGTTAAGAAAAGAATATTCTTCTCGTCCTTATCATTTAAGACCTTCTTATCTGTGTATAAATGTGCTCCGGAAAAGTATTCGGATATTTCCTCATCCGATTCTATCGGAACTGCCACACCATACTCAGATCTGTTTTTCATGGTCCAGGTCTCGTATCTGGCATTGGTAAGACTAACCACCTTCATAAACATTCCCGAAGGAGATCCCGCCCAATTGTTGATTAATTCTTCAGTCAGCATTTGAACCGCCTATGGAAAGCTGGTTAAACAGCGTTTCCACATATCCTTTCTCCGCATCTTTTACCAATGCAGGCTCTGTGGTTCTGCAGTCAACAAGATTTTGCTTTTGAATCTTGTTGAACAAATCCGATGACTTATTGTCAACTCTGGAATAAGCCTCCATAAGTCTCCTGTACAAAACAAGTCTATATCCCTGTCCGGTACGTTCAATAAGGTCGCTGATTGTGTCTGTTCCGAAGTTTTTCAGCACCTCATAGGTTTTTTCGGCAGTTCCTTGCCATGAAAGAAATACATACCACCATAGAGTTTTCAGCCATATTCTTCGTGTGTGAGAAAAGAATCTCTTATGATTCAAATGGCCTCCCTTTTCACGTACCTCCTTTTCAGGAGTGGGATATCTTTCATAGGTGATATCCGGAAAAACCTTGCAGGACAAATATCTCCAAATATCATCATCACCGGCCATTACAACAGAGAAACCATTTTCGGGATTGAATTCCTTATATAAAGCAAGCCCTACTCTCAAATCGGTTTCATATCCGCCTTTACTCTTTGCTTCTCTATATACTTCTATTATTTTATTTCTTAAATCCTCATACTCGAAGCTAAAGTCATCGACATTATAATTCAGCCACTTTGCCACTAAATCTTCAAAAGCCGGAGCTGACAACTTGTCGATCGCTTCCACAAATTGTTTTGCTTGAGTTTTTGTATATTTTTTTGAAGGAATCATTGCTCATCTCCTCCGTATATCATATTAGCAACGTTCATCCATATCGTTTTATGCATGCGTTCCTCTGACGAAAAGTCGATTTCGGTTTCACAACTATCTTTGAAATAAAACAATATTTTACTAATACTTCCCTGTTCCAGTCCAACGTCATTGATGGTATCCGCGAGGCATCCGCAATCCATAACCCGCTTAAACAGCATCACGTACGCAGTTGTAATAATATCAATCAAAACATCCGCATATTTTATCGATTCTCCCATTCTCGGGCATGACTCATATGCTGTGTTCAGATAAATACAAAGATTATCTTCATTGAACAAATCCTCTTTCGGCTCACTCCAATCAGATAACTCAAGCCACCACATCGGCTGTTTCTTGCTATTCACCTCTGTTATCGGAAACTCCATATACATGCTTCCGAAGTCAAGATGTGTTTCATCAAGAGTTCCTACCGTAACGCCTTCATCATTCATAAGGGATTTCTCGTCATCCCGAACACATTCAGCTGATTTCTTAATATACAGCTGCATCTCCAAGCTCAGGTCACCCTTAATTATTCCGGTAGCAAATTCGTAATCAAATTCATATATCTTAGACGCATCGCTCATAAATTCATTGGCAGGTAATATAGTTCCCATCTGAGTCAAAGATCTATTGACCCAAATAATACATACTCCCAATTCCGCTCCTGTGCAGGCAATGCCATCCCGACCATAAAGGACATCCGGATATTCAATCGTTATTCTCCGTCTTAATCTCAACCCATCTCGATCGACTTTCCAGGCTTCATCATCAAATTTAACTACATTCTTTCCTTTACCTACAAGCTTATAATCTACACCTTCAATGCTGTAACTATATGAGTATGATGTCGATGAAAAACCTGAAGCATCCTTCAATTCATCCGTTAACGTTGGATAAAAAAACATAACCGCTTCTCCTTACTCTTCCTCGGGTACCTCAACCTTCTTTTCCGATTTGAGTTCTTTTAATGTGCAACAATACTTTTTATCTGCTGATGTCAAAACAATCCGTCCGGTAACAACCGCATTGGTAATATCATTTTGCACATGGATCCCGAGAACATTTCCTTCTTCGGTATATACCAGTTCCAACTGAGTAAATGCGTTCTTAATCAGCCTGCAATCGGGTCCGCACCCTGAATCAAAGCCTTCCGTCTTTCCCGAATTAACAGCATACGTCTCACAATTGCAAATGAGTGGAACCGTAATAGGAAAGGCAGTACCGATATCAGAAGCCCATGTTTTTGCATCAACAAACCCAACTTCCGATTCCACGAAGAGCCCCAAAAGTATATCTTTCAGGCTATTCTTGAACGTCATCTTGAATTCCATGGAAAGACTGTTTCCGTTGTACGTTCCGGAAGACAATTCCAATACAAAATTGTTAATCTTTCCGGCACCGCCGCCCCCGGATCCGCCTGAACCGCCGTTCTTTTTTCCATATCCTAGTTGTGGAAGTAATCTCCGGCCCAACTTGCCGGATAGCCTACTTGCAGCGCCTGCCATATCTGAAGTGTCTTGCTTTTTGTAACAGTTATTTATCTTTTTAACAACCTGATTCTTTATATTGGTTACAATAGTTTGCTTAGATTCATCATTCCAATCCATATGATCGGACTTTTCGCATCTACGCAGATATTCGCCAAAATCATTTTTCTCCAATCCACTGTTCCAAGCTGATTTTTTTACCTGCAAAGAACAATCAGGCACATAGAAAGAGATTAGATAATTATCGTCTCCTTCAGGCTTAATCAATCCCTTTGTCCACTCCGTATCGACCTTGTAATCGAGAACTATTCCGGCTGCTCTTGCAAACATCACAATAGGATCATTATTCGACAAAGTATTGAACATCCTCAAGTACGCTTTAGGAGGAATGATAGCCCCCGTGCTTCCCAATTCAGAACTGTTAACTACGATTGTTGCTACATGGCCCGCTTTTTCTCCTTCAATTTTGGTTGAAGGTATCTGTACACATTTGATGCCTTCAAACTTCTCGGAAAGGTAAGTTTGCTTACCCTGACTGTTTGCACTCAGAGCAGACGTATAAAGTTCTTGTACAAGTTGAAACAGAGGACGCATATCTTGAAATCTTATTGGTTCGTCATTAACCCTGACAACCAGCCTCTTTTGGTCTGAATATCCCTTGAGATTCTTGTTGTCAAGCTTAGGTGCATACCATTTTTGTACTGCCAACTTAGTATATTCAACGATATCGTCCTTGAATGAGCACATAGAAATAATATCATCGCTAATATCGCAGTTTTCCGGGAAAATACCTTCCAGCAATGCTGTCTTATTTATGTACGGAATAATAATAGCGGTTCCTGTTTCACCTTCAATAAAGGGCTCAATTCCAAAAATGGCAAGAATGGCACTTATCTCATTTTCATCGGTTATTGGACCGATTTCATCCTCACGTTCGCCATACATTCTCCCCCACCACGCACGGCCTATGGAATCCTGCCTAATGCTCGATAGGATAGAATCTTCTGTCCCCTCCCGTTCAACCAAAGCAGCTATCAATCTGGATTCATAGCCCGTTTCGGTTTTAATTTGAGAATAGAAAAATACTAATCCGATTCCCACTCTAAAATATACACTCTTACCGTATCCCCAACTTCCACCAGCTTTTCCGCCATCACTGTTGGTTTGTTCTTTACCTGTATCAAAAACCAACTTAAAAAAATTACCGTGATCCTGGGGATCAATTTCACTTACTTTTGTTTTTCCGGTAAGTCCGGACGTTTGAAGATCTCTTATCTCAAGGTAGTCTGCTTCTTCATCCGGAAATCTTTCATCAAGAATTCCCGAGATGTCCTTCAATATAGCGTTTAGTCTCGAAGGTTTAAACTTGCTGTAGTTAAAATTTACATAAAAGGAATTCTGCGGTTCATTAAGTGACGCATCGGAACTATTCTGAATTGACTCCCTTACCAGAAGATCGACTTCAGGTATATGGTCATTCTGAAGAGCTTTGAGCGCACCACTGCCGTATGAAGAATTAATTGTAGTTCCCAAAATACAACTATCAAGCATCTATGTATTCCTCTCTGATTTTTATCCTAAGCGATTTGGCATGGCTTTCCCCGATACTATCGCCGGGAACAATAATACTTATGCCAATGATGTCGCACTCGGTATTCATTCTCTCTCTGTGAGTTGAATTGGCTCTTGGAGTACCACCATCTTTCTTTATCCTGTAGATTAGCAGCAACGGCTTATCCCCCAGATTCAAATTCTTTCGTTCGGAAATTATATCCTTTCTCTCTTTGCAGACCTTTTTAAACAGCTCTTTTTGCTCCGGACTCATTGACGAGACATCAGCATCACAAAGCGCGTCCAGCCCGGAACGCAAGGATCCGATATCAACGTAATCTTTTTCTTTTTTCTTGGTACGTTCTATCTGCCCTACACTGATGCCATCTGTAATGATCCATGGATGTTCGGCATTATCACCATCCACAACAGCCACGTTCCAGTTAACGAATTTTCCCTCTTCATTCAAGGAATCTATCCACTGCGAGAAAAACGGAAGATCTTTATAAAGGGATGAATGCTTTGAAATTGAATAGTATCTCAAAAAATCGTTTTTAATATCCGCATACGAAATATCATCCCAAACCCATGCTTTTGCCACATCCGCCCGCCTTGGTAATTTCTTATTCGAAAGAGCCGAAATATACTTCTCTGCCAGCGAAAGATTATCTTTTATCAGCTTGCCATCCTCAAAATCTGTTGTTTCATAGCTATCACCGCAAAAATCAAAATCATCATATTCGGCCTGCTGGCTCTTATTTTTGGATGTAATTCTGAATTTCGCGATCTCAGGTATGTTCCTGATTCTCGGTCCGAATTTCGAAGGAGAAGCCCCTTCCTTCATGAATCTTTCAACTTCACGCTTAAGTTCCATATCTATCTTAGTAAGGGCTTCAAACTTTTCTACAACAGAATCCGTCATCCAGATCCTTTGCAACAATTCATATCCTTTCCTGTATCCAAACCATCTGGCCATCTGCATAAGTGTATCGGCCAAATTTGAATTGCGCGCAAAATAAGTACAAACCAAACCATCAATGGTCAATCCTCTGGAAAGAGTATTCCCACCGATAACAATAAATACAGGAGCTTTGCTCATAGCTTTCAGTTGTTCTTCTGTTGGATATACTATTCTTAGATAGGTTCCCTCTTCGGCTTCCTTATTCGCTCGACAGTTATCAACACAAAGATGTATCCCGTCTCCGTATTCCGGGTCTTTATTATCACTAAGTTCAATATTTCTGATATCTCCGAGCAGTCCGAGTATTTCTCCTTGAATGTCATCAAATGCAGGGTAATCCTCATTTATCTCATCCAAAAAGCCATATTTGGGATTAGCAGCCTTCAGATCCTCTTTTGTAACACTATGGATCTCTATATCATAAATACCCTTGCATGCCGAAAGAACTTCGTTGGTTTTTGTAAGCCAGTAACGAACTCTCTCATATATTACAAAATGATAGTTTTGTATTGCTGCAGTATGTATAAGCATACTTACAGATTTCTTTGTGCCACGCTTACGTTGAATTGCAGCAGAACACAAAAACCAAGCTATAGACTTTTTGAAGCTTTCAGGCAAATCGATCTGTTGCTCTTTATGTACCTTCTTTAATTGTTCCTCATCAGCAGGTGGTATTCTGCGGACTACAGGAAGTCCCGGACAGTTCTCCTCCTCATTACCGAAAATAACCTTAGCACCAAAGTACTCATATGCCTCAGGAAGAGTACAAATAAAATCCTTAGGATAAAGAGATACCCCCGGACCTTCATTAAGGACATTAGCATAAGGCGTAGCAGTATAGCTTATATAATTCATCGACTGGAACTTTACGTTTCCTTGCGGAATCGATCCATCCGACATTCTACCGTTTACAAGGTTTACAATCATTTGATTGATTGCACACCGTTCCTGTTCTTCCTCTTCAGTGATCTCCGCGGTATTGATACTGGCCTGATCCGCTTCATCATCTATAACAACAATTCTTAATTTATTTGTACGTTTGGGATCACTGTATAGCCAATCAATAAGACGTTCCAAACGAGTCTTGTTTTTCAAACATACCGTCAAATATCTGTTAGCATAATTCTTACTTCCTGACAAAGTATTAAGTTTAAGTTCATCTTCCAAAAACTTTTTATCCTCTGCAGTGAAATCCAACACACGCCAAAGCACCCCACCTTCGCTGTTCCGAAGATCGGCTCTGAACCTGTCTCTGGTTTGTTTTCTTAAATTATCGATAGTGCCTGAAAGGATGATAAAAAAATTCCAATCATAATCCGCGGCCATACTTATGAGGCCTTCCATATTTGCAGTCTTTCCGGATTGTACACTACCGGTTACAAGTCCCTTTACCTCTCCGTAACTGCGTGTATCATCAAGTAAGTGATTCAATATCCAGTGGCAGCTTTTCTGCAATTTTGTTATTGAATCCTGGCTCATCTTTTTGCTCAAATATCCCTTGTACTTTTCCCAAGATGAAGCAAACCCTGTCGGAATAGGAAATCGATTTGCAACGCCACCGTTATCGATTGCAATAACCTCTTCATCTTCAGCATCGCGTACAGTTAATAAGTTTCCCTTGTAATAATCAACAAATTCTATCCAAGTGGATTTATTGAGTCTGAGAGGCCAAGACAAATCATCGATATAAGAACGCATGGTTTCGTCAAAAACGTCTTGATCAACACATAAGGTCTTTATTTCTTCCCATGTTTTTTTAGCATTGACTTGCTGAGCAACCCATTCCTTACATGGCTGAAATGCAGTACTTTCAAAATTTGCCATCTCAGTTCTCCTTCAATGTTTTTTCAATTACATCCGCACATTCTGCACAATGCTTCTTAATATCATTACCCCAAAACCGTAGGACTTTCCATCCCATAGCTTTCAATTGTTCGTCAACTTCAACATCTCGTTGAATGTTTCGTTCGATTTTAGGAATCCAAAAATCTCGGTTGGACTTAAAATCTTTTTTTCGTTCTTCCCAATTGTACCCATGCCAGAACTCACTGTCACAGAAAACAGCAACTTTCTTTGTAATAAAAACGATATCCGGTTTACCAACTATCTTGCTGACGTTTTTGCGATAATGGATTCCGCGTGACCAAAGTTCTTTCCTGAGTTTTAGCTCAATGTCAGAGTCTTTGTTCTTTACTTGCTGCATATTGTAGCTGATTTGTTCTTTCGTCTTTTTCACTGCAGCTCGTCCTCCTCTTTAAAATCAAGTCATAAGCGATAAACTTTCAAGATTTCTTTTTGGGACGTCCGACCTTCTCCTCAGGCTTTATTGCGTTTTTGGGGATAACCCAGCGATTGCCCAACAACTGAGCTCCTTTGATCTTCCCATACTTACAGTAGTCCTGTACCCTTCGTTGAGAAACATTCCACAATTTTGCCGCTTCAGAAGAAGTCATATAGTTCATAAAAAACCTCCGCGTATTGTATGAACAATTTACAAAAACCCTGATTTTAAGTATATAATAACGCATGTATTTTTACAACAAAATTCAGCGTGTCAGCGAAGATTTTATAAAGCTAAAAAAAGCCCGGCGACCATTATTTATATAATCGCCAGATCATTAAAATTGTATAATTGCCACAGCAGGCACATTTTCCCATTTTTGTCTCTTTCATATGCTCACTCTCCCTGTCGCATCCATTCATCACAATGCCCCGGATTGTCCTCCAAAAACATACAATACGCCAGAGCATTGGGCATTGCCCCGCTGTTAGCCTCTAAAAACCACTTATATTCACTTTCAATATATTCTTCGTTTGCCTTAAGGTACTTTTCGACGGACTCTCGGCAATTCTCATCTTTGTATATTCCCAGCAATGCGTCCCAGACCATTTTCTTATATTCTTCCAGGGTGGTGCTACGGATCTTTTCAAGGCGCTTTCGTTTCTCCTCTTTCTCTTTTTCTTTTTCCCTTTGCATTTGTCTTGGACTCCGTATGTTCAGGATCCGTACAAGTTCATTGAAATCATCCACGGAAATAGGCTTTGAATCCGCTATGGTCGGGGCATACTTTACACCATATACTCCGTGGACATAAACCCTTGATGTCAGGTTTATGAAAATGTACGGCACTCCGCTTCCTTTAGGATCCTGAAAGTGTTTAAACCCAAGCGTATGTAGGCGTTTTATAAACCTGGATGTTCCTTTCTTTTCTTCCGTTTCTTTGTCATAAACACATACTATAGGCTCTCCGATTTTAAGTTCTTCACGCATATTTTAACCTCCGCATCTTGATGTAATTCAATCCAACATTCCGGTATAATGTATCTAGACAGCGCCCATATCCCGTAGTTTTTCTACTATGCACCCATAAATCCTTTCGAATTCGTACTCACTTTCAAAAAGCTTCTTTGCATCCATTCGACTACCTCGCTTTCTTTTCGTTTCATCTTACGGTTATATTTTACTGTCCTTCCTTGAGTTTCACCATAAATCCGGAATTGAACATCATAATTCTTTTTCAGGCTGTACTTGAA
>JAEEGL015569970.1_pt1 | contig 24475 bp, 22 predicted proteins | sample 9134231 | NCBI WGS metagenome assembly JAEEGL01 (sample SAMN16246548, study PRJNA631951) | gut metagenome | biome: gut microbiome; feature: rumen; material: fiber-attached | host: Bos | place: Iran: Karaj | collected 2018-10
CAGTAACGGTAAAAACATCTCCTATTGATAAAGGACGCCACCCGCATAGGGAGACGTCCTTTTTTGTTGTCCAGATATTATGCCTATCTCGGCAACCGCTGGTTCGCGGTGGATGACATAGCCATCTCCTATCTCTATGAGATAGCGCAGCTGTACGGACTGCAAGTGAAGATCAAGGCGGTGGCCTTGCCTCCGGATGCCGTCAAGTGAGAATCCCCCGTTCTATTCTTCTTATACCTAATGGGAACTATTTTCTTCAGGGACGGGATTCGCAATCTTGATGAATCTGTGCCCCTTGTATTTGTTTTACGAAGGAGAGTACCAATCATTTCATCATTATTCCGATGTTTGTCAAGAACTAAGCGGGAGGGTCCAGCCACTGAAGGGATGACGACTTTCGCGCCGGTTCCGGCTGGGGCTGTATGATGGAATCAATCATTTCTCCCTTCAACGTGTACAATCGGAGCTTTTTCTTGGCGGCCTGCATGGGAAGGTCGTACATGAGATCTCGCATGACCTTCTCGAGAATAGTCCGGAGCCCCCTGGCTCCGGTCTCAAGCTGATGAGCCAGTCCGGCAATCTTCTCAAGGGCGTCCTGGCTTACGCGGAAACGGACTCCGTCTTCTTGCAGAAGGGCGGTGTACTGGGCGATTATGGAGTCGCTGGGCTCAGTCAGAATCCTTACCAGACTGTCCTTGCTGAGAGGATCCACGTGCGTGATAACGGGGAATCGGCCGATGAACTCCGGGATGAGACCGAAGCGGCGGAGGTCCTCCGGAGTGGTCTCCTCAAGTAAGCTGCCGTCTTCACTCTCGGCACAACTGTCGGAGGTGGTGAATCCAATCTTGTTAGCCCCTACGCCGAGACGCTTTCGGATGATATCCTCCAGTCCAACGAAGGCTCCTGAGAGGATGAAGAGTATGTTGGAGGTGTCCAGATAGAGGAGCGGCTGCTCGGGGTGCTTGCGGCCGCCCGCAGGCGGGACACCCACGAGGTCTCCCTCCACTATCTTGAGGAGGGACTGCTGTACGCACTCTCCGGACACATCCCGGGTGATGGACGGACCGGCCTCAGCCTTGGCAATCTTGTCGCCCTCGTCAAGGACGACAATCCCCATACGTGCCTTGTCCATATCGTACGAACACTGGCGGAGGAGTCCGGCGAGGCAGTCCTCCACGTCGGAACCCACATAGCCGGAGGCTGTGATCTTTGTGCAGTCCTGGATATAGCAGGGAACGTCCAGATACTCGGCAATCTTGCGGACCATGAGCGTCTTGCCACAGCCCGTGGGGCCGAGCAGGATGATGTTGGACTTGTCAATCCGAGTCTTACATGACGGATTGGCGTTGTGGCGGATGCGCTTGTAATGGTTGGTTACAGCGACGGACAGCGTTTTCTTGGCTTCGTCCTGTCCGATGACGAAGCGGTCGAGCCAGGCTTTAACCTCGTCCGGACGTTTTATCTCTGGTAAAATCATATTCTAGCAATCAAGAATTATTCTTCGGTTGTTTGGTTAAGGATGAAGGCACGGCCGCAGTCCAGACAGAAGCCGTTTTCAGGGACGCCGATGACTCCTCCTTCGTGCAGCGTATGGCCGAACATATGGAGGTATCCATCGATGAGTTTCTCTCCGTCCAGGAACTCCTGGACATCGGCCCATACGGGGCTGCCGACTTTGTCGGGGCCGCCCCGGTAGGGAGACACCTCGCTGAGGTACAGAAAAAGCAGGTCCCGCTCCGCCTCATCTCCGTGAAGCAGTTCATTCAGGCGCTCAGGGCGGAATTCCTCCGAATCCTTGAGAGAATCGGCATGCTTCTTTACCCAGCTTTCTGCGATGCCGGCATGGGAGAAGAGAATCTTCCCAGTAGGTTCATCGGCTATATGTACAAGATCAAACAGGTCCAGGTTGTCCTTCAGGATTTTCTTTATCTTGCCGTGCAGAGCAATGCTCATCCGGCAGGTGCAGATAGCATAGTCCAGGTATCCCAGATCGTGATTGCCCAGAAGGAGCGTCACATTGTCCGGATGGGCCTTCTTGAAAGCGATGATATCCTTCAGTTCCAGAAACGCATCGCCGGGCGTAATGCCTTCCCACTCGTATGGGTCAACATAGTCGCCGAGGAAGACAATCTTGTCCTCCTCGTGACCTTTGACCGCGTCCCTCCAGAATCTACGCCCGTGTACGTCAGGTATAATAATCATATTTGCCATTTTAGTTTCTCGTTTTAAAGCTTATGAATGATTTTCGGATGGGCCCCAGGTTCAGCACGTTCATCGTGTCGAAGAGCTCGCCATCCATCAGGGAGTCTCCGCGATATGCATACTCCACCCGAAGCTGGATGGTTTCTGCCAGCGCCCCCGGTGCCATATCCAGGGATGCCTGTCCGGAACGGACGGATGTCACGGGAGACCAGCGTGCACCGTCGAAGTATGTAAAATCCAGACCTCCTACTGGCCGGCCCCGGTATGTGAAGTTCAGTTTGACAACGTCGCCATAATGGCTGCTCATACGGACAACCAAGTCGTCCAGAATGGTCGTGATTCTTTCCGGAATAGAGTTGAGCAGCATTCTCCCATCGTCGGAGCGGAGTTCTGAAGGCCTCTGCAAGGAGCGTAACAGAACATATGCCCAGTAGTGGTATCGTAGTGCATCGTCCAAACGTCCCGCCTGCTCTGCATAAAGGGCGGACTGTTCATATTCCAGAATCCGGGACTTCCGGTCGGCGAAGATGACCTCCAGATCGGCCCGACGAATCCATCTTCCGACGTGTGACTTTCGGCCACTCTTCAGAACCACACGGTGGGTGTTGGACAGGGTTACGTTGGAATAGGCCGAAGAGCGGTTGCTCTGCATAAGGTAATGCTCATTACCCTGTGAAGAAAGCACCTGCTGCTCAACCTGTTGGAAGTCGTTCACCACAGCGATGGTTATCTTGCTGACCAGCGAAGAGAGTGCCTGCTGATCTGCCTCGTCGACGGATGAGCCCCAGCCTTCTCCCCAGATGAGAGTATTGTCTGCTTTGACGCTCTCCCAATTCTGGGAGAATGCGCCAAAGCATGACAGTAAGCAAAACAAAACAACAAAACACCTTCGCATCTTAGTCCACATTCTTGTTAAATCCTTCGTCAATCCAGTTGGATACCATGGAGCCATATTTCTCGGCCAGCGACTGCTCCTCAAGGGCAATCTCCAGAGCGCGGCGCCTGAGCTGGGCCGCTGCGTCTATATCCACTATGCAGTATACTCTGGCCGTTATCCGTCCCTTCTTCTCGCGCACGGCCGTTACATAAGGTACAAGCTCTCCACGAATATCCTTTTCGACCAGGCGCTCAAAGGAGGATACGATATTGTCAACTTGTTGCCCGGTAAGGCTGGTAGTACTGGATACAATGCGACCTCGCACATCGCCTCCGGCTAGCATGGCATACTGGGTTGCGGCATTGGATAGAGCCGTTACCTGAGCCAGGTTGGTACTCATGCAGTTATCGGCCACTCCGATTACCTGGGTGCAACCGGCGTTCACCTTGAGGAAGTACTTCTCGAGGCGGGTCCTGATGTCTCCCAGTTCAACGGGCTTGAAGCCTTCCCGTTTGAGCATCTTTGCCGCAGATGCAGCGTCTTTCCTGGCCGATTTCAGGTCGGCGCGGTTCTGTCCAAATACCGGAGCGAGCGCAAGGAGCGCTGCAATCATCATTGTCAGGGCTTTTTTCATAGTCATGTTCGTTTTCGTTCGTTTGGTTTTCGACAATATATACACGGATCTTTCCGATTTCTTACACGGGATTCTTCTTGAAAGAAACCACGAGACAGTAAGTATATATTAGCGATGAAGAAATCACTCCTCATACTGTTTCTCCTCCAGAGCATCTGCGCTGCCGCCCAGGTTCGCATCAGCGATTTCAAACTGGCGGTTGCGGACGGAGCGGCGTCCGATGTAAGGACATCTCTCCAGGATCCGGACGGCCGTCTCTGTGCCGTGCTTAAACTGGAGACCAGGCAGACCGGCTGGACCTTTGATGCTGGGCTTGCCGGAATCATGGATACGCGATACGAGATGGGTGTCATCTGGTTATATGTACCCGCATCTGCGCGAAAGCTTACAGTAGCCCATAAAGAATATGGAGTACTTCGTGACTGGAGCTTCCCGGTCTCCCTGGAGCCCGGCCGCACATACACGATGAAACTCTCTTATGAGCGTCCCCGCCCGGCACCGACGCCCAAAGCGAGCGTTCCGCGTACTACTACTACGCCGACACCCCAGCGTAAGAGCGTGGCGCCTCAAGCCTCATTGATTCCGGAAAGCCCAGCAAAAGTTGTTGTAAGGAGTGAGGAACGAAACTTCTGCAATCACTTTGCCGATTTCTATACGGGCTTCAGTTGCTCCAAAGAGTATAGCGGCAAATATGAATTCAACGATGATTACTGGTTCGGTTTTACTTATACCTGGATAGGCAATCGAGTAGGACCGTATCTGTCCGCCGGACTTGATTTTGACATGAGCTATTCCGTGGTAGGTGGTGCGGCATTCCGGCTCACGAATCCCCAGACGGCCAGTCTGGACTGGCAGCTCTATGGCGGTGCCGGCCTGATTGACGGAAGCTTTGGATTCGATGTGGGGACTCGTTTCGCTTGGCGTTCCACCAGCAAACTCAGCCACTGGGACTTCGGCTTTGGTTGCCAGTTTTTCCATGGCAACATTATGCCCACTGTGAGCGTGGGACTCTACATCTGGGGCATCCCTGCCGTTATCGGACTTGGGCTTGTCGTCGGTGGCATTGGGGGTTGAGGATGCTGACAGTGGAATGAGTCTGACAGGAAACCATGAAAACCATATGACTGGATAAGAACATGAACGAACGTACGCTTACTGATATAATAACCGTCCTGGACGGGTTTCCCCTCACGCCCGAGCAGTATGTCGTGGATGATGGGATCACACTTACCAGACAGGCGGTGAGCCGGATCAGGGAAGCTCTCCCGAACCTCGGAACCGAACCCATAGGGAACATGGTGAATCTTCTTCTGAGAGCTAGGTGTCTGTTGCTGATGTCTCAGGGTGTCTCATGGAAGAGGCTCCCTGGCGGTAAGGGCTCCTCCCTTATCAGCTGCTCGATTGGCGGACGGCCGTTCCGGGGGAAGGCGTTCATACGGCCGAAGGAAGTGCGGGTGGAGACGCTTGCCCGAGGACGGAAGCTGTCCGGTACGTGCACGCTCCACAAGTGGTCCCCGGAGGTGTTCACCAGCGGGCTTTTCGTGGGGGGCGAACCCAACGACGAAGGCCTTCGCTGCGCAAAGGAGCTCTTCCTGGAGCTCTGTTACAAGCAGATGACAATACGATAATACCACCTTATTTTGAGATTGTCACCGATTATTGCTACCTTCGAAAGATGGATGAGCGCCACGTCCTCTCCATGAACGCTTAAATAGACCAGCAATGACTATATCGGAACATCTTGAACGTATCAGGAAGGTGATGGCCTTCAAGGATACCGATGGAATGGAGATCCTCTATTTCCAGCTGTACCTCCTCAGCCTCGGATACGACAACCTTCTTTCTGGCGACGCAGAGCATCGAAAGGGGGTCGAACCCTATGCGACCCTGGACGGGCATTTCGGCTACCTGTGGGAAAAGGCGACAGAGCCGTTCGAGCATGAGGGCAAGGGCTGTCTTGAGGAGTTCCTTTCTGATGAGAACATCGTTCATAACGCGGACAGGGCAGTGTTCCTTGTGGAGTTCACCGAACTGTTGACCAGGGAGGCGAGGCACTTCGATCATACCCAGCCGGAGGAGATTTCGGAGCTGGTATGTCGTCTGAGTGGATTCCAGAAAGGGATGTCCGTCTACAACCCCTATGCCGGCTTCGGATCCTATGCGACGGCTTTTCAGGCGGAGGATGACTACTACGGAGAGGAGTATGATCTCCTGTCATGGGGTATCGGCGTCTTGAAGATGTACATGGACGGCAGCTCCTCTGCGAATTATGTTTGTGGAGACTCGCTGAATCCTTCCTGGAAAAGGCGTTTTGACATCGTCGTTTCGACCCCGCCGTACTCTCCTCTCCTCTCCGGGCCGAAGCCCGGCTCGCGGAGGATGCAGGGCTATGAACCGATCCTGAACGATCTTCCCGCCTTGCTGGAGGAAAAGGGGAGCTGTATCATCGTGAGCAACGCATCCATCTTGACTGCGCACGGGGCGGGCCGGCTTCTTGATTCGTCTATGCTGGATATGATAGCGGTCCTTCCGGATTGCCTGATGTATCACACGGCCAGCGTTCAGGTGCTCGTCCGTCTGAAAAGAGACAGAGATCCCGACGCTCCCATCCTGATGGTCGACGCAAGGGATTTCTATACCCCCGGCGGCCGGATGCGAAAGGTATTGGATGTCAAGCGGATCATGCATGCCATACAGGTTGAGGACAGTAGGCATGTTGTATTGGTTCCGCTTGAAGTAATAAGGAAAACCCATTGCGTCCTTTTCCCCGAATTCTATCTTGCCCGGGAGAATTATATCGAAGGTCTTACCTACGTTCCCATTAACAGCCTGGGGAAGGTCTTCTATCCCGAAAGAGCGAAGCTGGGAAGCGAGTCTCACCTACCTTTCGTTTCAGTCAGGGACCTCTCCCCATCACCGACGCATATCGTCACGCCTTCCGCAGCTGAGACGAAGGCCAGCGCATTCGCCGGTCTCCTGACGACCCCCGCGCTCCTTATGATTCGTAACTCTGACAGCCTAAAGTTCGGATACGTAGCGGACTGCTCTCCCGAGAGTCCTGTTTATGTTTCCGAGATGATGATAGCATTCGTTCCTAACGAGGAGCTCGTATCATGGGAATATGTTGCTGCAGCCCTTTCTGAAGCTACCCTTTCAAATATGGGATCCTCGGCATTTCGACTCACCTTTACGGATTTTGCTGTAACCGAGATACCCTTGCTTCCCAAGAGGGAGCAGATGCAGTACGTAAAGAGGATTCTGAGGAAGATTTCTCCCCGAAGGGACAATGCCATCAGGTCCCCCCGGAAGATTCCCGTCATCCTTGTCGGCCTGTCCGGGATTGAGGACAGGACGGGAAGGATAAGCGTCCTGCGCCACTTTGAGCTTACGAATGACGCCAAGGACTGGCTGAACAGTCACCCAACCGCCGCGGAGGCGGTGATCACGCAGGTCGGTCCGTACGTTACCGCGTCCAATGTGTCCTCGCTATGCGAGCGGCTCGATACCATCCCTGTCTTCATCATCTCTCCGGACCTAGAGAAGCTCGAGGAAGTCTTCCGTGAGAACTCTAATAAATACGATCTCGGGGAGAGGGCATATGTCCCAGAGATGGTGGATGATCTCGTGGACACGCTCGTTGAAGTAGCAGATCAGGCGATAACCCTAGAGGGCGATATCCGTCGACGTTACCGAAGCCAGCTCGATGATGCCGGGAGCCTTGACAATGTGTTCAAGTACGAGAATGTAATCCTGCGCGATGAGGTGGAGGAACTTCTTGTCAAGCTTTCCAGGAACGAGTTCGCTGACTTACCCACCCGGATGCGGAAGATGAGGGATAATTGTTTCCTTCACCCCCTGATCGATTACGGTTTCCTCCCGAAGGGCCTCCAGTGGGATGGCGCGCTGATAGACCTGCTTGCCGAAAGAAACTACAAGTTGGGCGATGACAGCAATCCCTCGCGTATCATTCTCAACAGGGAGATTCTGCCAAAGAATGAAGCGAGGCTGCTCCAGACGATATCCAAGGTTATTCTCAATCCGGGAACCCACAAATACGGCCTGGAGTCCGGCAATACCCTGATGGCATGCATGTGCATCCTGATGGCTGCCCTTGAGACTCTTGCCGAAATGGTGGACAGCGGTAATTTCAAGGACAGGGAGTCCCAGAAAGGTTACTTCTCCATCGTTTCGCCGGCATGGTTTAAAAGCGGAATGTACGAAGTGCGACGCATGGAGGATGTCAAAGGCTATGACTACCTGTATGCGGGCAACATCCACCTTGATAACAAGACCTGTCGGGAAGGCGGGATCAAGGCGGGCGATATAGTTCAGATAGACAGGATCAACGGTTTTGAGAAGGAGCCCCGGATCGATGATTTCGTTCAGGTGTACTTCTATTCGAGGGAGTTTAACAAGGTGGAGCAATAGTCTGCCCGTCCGCCCCGTCAGTCAACACCGAACTCACTGCGGAACGCCTCCAGGTTGGCGTTACGGGCGTTATGGTCATTAATGATGGAGAAGGTGATGAGTTTATATTTGTTCTTGAACTCAGGCTCTTCCATTACCTCGTGGAACAGCCTGGCAACCTCTGCCGGCGGGTTCTTGAAGGCACCGCATCCAAAGGCGCCGAGAACAAGTGAATCATGCCCGTAGTTAAGACCAATACGGAAAACAGTCCGGATCTTGTTTAGGGTTATGTCAATGGCTTTCTGCGGCATATGCCCTTCGGGGGTTAACTTGATGGCATACTTCCCGCCGAGATTCAATGCGGCACAAGTAATCACGGCCACATCGTATGGATTCTCCATAAACAAGCAGTCAATGCCTTCTCGGAATACCGTTACGGCAGGAGAATAAACGGCGCTGAATTCAGAAACAATGGGATAATGCTCCCCGGGCTGCAGCGGGTAATTGTACCGGGCTGCATACTTCGGGTCAAAAGAATAAATGGAGCGAGTCAACGTGCTCCGGCGGCAGATGGTCTCCTCCTGAGCTCTGGCACCAGTCTCAACACCGCCGCCAGGATGACCGGCGCTGGCAAAGTTGAGAAGAGCGGGATTGTAACCTTCTTTCACTAGTCTTTCGGCAGCAACAAGGCAGTCGTTACCTTCGACCATAACTTTTGTTCCGCCGTCAACATCTGGTGCTGAAATAGCAGGAAGTTCCTGCTGGAAACATTTTCCCAACTGGAGCATCTTGGAAAAGTCAAACAGTATGCGCTTGCCCGATGGATTTGTGTACCCTCCGCCCTTAATGAGCTTGGTGGTCAAATCGAATATAGCAGCATTCTTCTGCTTGCGTTCAGCTATAGCCGGGTCAAATTTCTTGAAAGGCATAATCTTATGTGGTTCTTCTAAATATCAAATTTAAGCATTTTTTGTCACTTTACCTTATCCACCCGCGTCACCACGTAGTTTTCCCAGCATCGGTCTCCCACCTTGGCGACGTTTGACGATGGCTCGCAGCAGTAGTAATTATGGCCTTCGTATAGGATGGAATCACCATCCAGGGGCTCTTTGAAGCGTATAGCAGTAGATGCGTGGGGCGAGCCGTCTACTTGACATTCGACGAGCAGAACGTCCAACCCCAGCAGATCCTTCGCCAGTCGGGCAAAGAGGATGGCGTCGGTACTAACAACGATGCCTTTAAACTCTTCACACTTTATGAGTTTGATAACAATTCCGTCTGCTCTTTTAATGATCAAGTAGTCTTTGTTGTTCATAGAAACCGCGAAATGAGTATGGTGAACCCTGATCTGATTCTTGCTTATGCCTTTATGGATTAATCCGATAATCAATCTCTCGGCAGCAAGTGACATGGTTTCACCATTGCTTGAGTTTCCTATTCTATCAATGCAGCTCTTCCATACTGAATTAATTGTCATCCCCTCCAGAGCTTCCTGAGGGTTATCGGAGAAATGAGTACAGAAGAATGCGCCCTCGGGTGAATCCATTAATATTTCCTCTTCTGCATGGATAATCTCTACTATGTCGAACTGGATCATGCTCTATCTTTACTTAAGATTTCCACCCATTCCACGTTTTCCAGGTGCCGGAGAGGGGCCATACGGTTACGTCGCCTTTCGTCTGATTGAGGGGTGTAACGATAGCCATGATTGTATCAAGGATATCCAGGAGTTTCCCTTCACGGATATCCTTGTACTTTACGATGAAAGTCATCCCGCAGCAGCATTCAAGCTTAATGGATACCTTGACTCGGAGTTTTTGCCATTCGAAGAAAAACTTGAGGCCCCTCTGGCGCAGCTCATACGCTATCAAGGCTTCTGCCGTTGACATATTGATCTGCTGAATCTTCCGATTCTTAAGACACTCGGTGGCTTTGATATAGGCCGTGGCCCGCAGGTCCATACGAATGCGACTGACGAGTTGGCTGTACTCATCCTTATCCTCCCATTTCAGAGCTCTTGTGGAAGTGTACCCCCGGGCTTTCATCCAGATGTCAGTGACAGAAGCCAATACCGCATCTGTGCAAGCGTTGATGTCAAACTTGTCACCGGGGTTGCGATTAGCATATTCCGTAACGGTTTTAAGGGCCTCCCGGATGACTTCCTCATCAGTGAGGGGAAACGGTTTTCTTTTGCTGAATAGGTGCATAGCTACTTGCTTACTTTTACATCAGAACCCAGTCGTGAGATGGCGTCCTTAAGGTCAAATACTGCCTGAATAATATTTGGGATTGTTTCTTCCTTGTTCAGGATTTTATAGGGAATAAACATACTGAGTTGACGACTGCCCAGGTTCACGATAACCTTTGCACGATACTTTTGCTTCTCAACAATTGCCCGTAATCCCGCCGCCTTAAACGCCGGGGCAATGGACGCTTCGGCCGAAGTGCTGCGAAGCTTCCATAGTGTCAATTCCTTGGTATAGTGAAGCTGAACCATTCTTGCCCGTTCTCTTAGCTTGGGCTCAAAATAGCCGATTGTCAGGTTCATTTCCTGCATGTCCTGCCGGCTCATCGTATCCCGGGCGCCAAGGCCCAGGCTGAAGCGATAAAGCCGTTTCAACACATATATCTGCGCCTGGACGCAATTTTCCAGAATGAATTCTCCATACGGCCGGATCTTCTGCAGATAGTCGTGTATCGCCGTTGCTGCCTGATTGAGGATCTCCTCCTCGGACATTTCCTGAATCTTCTTCATAGGCTAACTGAGTTCTATGGTACATACGCGTCCGGATTTCTCCATCCAGTGGTGGTGCGCATTATAGCAGGTGCTGTCCTGGCATACCCAGATAATCTTGCAGCGCATATTGTCCGGGAGCCAGGGTTCCGGGGCGTAACCGTCAGTCAGAATCACCAATCCGTCGTAGCCGTTCTCGTGGGCATACTCGATGGGCTCCTGGAAGGACGTGCCGCCTCGGCCGATGACGGCCACGTCTCTCATTACCTTCTTGAGGCTCTGCACAACGCGTACACCACAGTCAAACTGGATGACATCGATGGATTCGAAGCCATAGCGGAAGGCGCTGTTAATGACTCCGTAGAAATAGCTCAGGCTTTGGCTGGAAATGGATCCGCTCACGTCAACAGCTATCAGAAGTTTGGTGTCGAAGCGGCGGATAGAGCCCATGTTCTCAAAACCGGTACGCCTGTTGGGGCGCATACGGGTAAGCTTGCGTTTGGACGAGAGGATGCTGGCGCGGAAACCGCTGAAGATATTCCTCCAGTTGATTTTCGCCTTGGTGGAAGCTTTCAGGTATTCAGCGAAAGCTCCGGCCAGTGAACCCCAGGAAGTGCAGCCTTCGATGATGCCGTTAATCAATGCAACGGTCAGTTCATCTTCTTCCCAGAGCTCAGACAGGGCCTGATTCTTATCGGAACTCTGAGTGAACTTGTCGCCCCTGGGACTGTCTTCTTTTTGACCGTCTCCGTCGGCTCCCGGGGGAAGCATCGACTGAATCTGACGGGAATACCACTCGTAAGTGCGTCCCGTGGGTAGATCGTAGTCCTGAGGCTTGTCAATCTGGAAGGAGGAGTACTTGTAGTTGTCTCCCACAACCACATTGGAGCCGATGGCTATGGCCTGCTGGCTGCACCCGTCCGGCTTGCGCTCGTAGGGATGCTTGAGCAGGATGCGTACGGCCTCGGTACGCAATGCTTCTTCCAGGCCTCGGTCGGTCATCTGACTGAGGTAATCAGGGTTGAACTCGATACGACGATGGCCGCTGCGGATGGGACAGGCCATCTGCGTGTTGGGCGCCAATTCATGCGTACAGAGTACCTGAAAGAGCGCTGGCTCTTGGATGAACCAGTGCTCAATGATGGTTGTGATACGGTCTCTCATTTACTTGATGCCTTTCACATAGGATATAAACATCATGGTAAGTACCTGGCACTCGCGAGCGATAAAGCCTACGGCGTTAGGGTAGGTCTTCTGAACGAAGAGATTGGCAAAGTGTGCCGCAGCCTCTTTCTTGGACTTGGCCAGGAAACCGAAGTAGTCTTCGAGATTCTTTTTGGCTGTTTCCTTGTCCTTGGCAGGGACCTTCTCCACTTCCAGGAAGCGGTAGATGCCGTCGTTGACGACGGAAAGCTGATGCAGTTCATAGCCTTCCAGTTTCTCCTTGACCTTGGGGAAGTTCATCAGGACTTCGCGTCCGGAGATGAGTTTGCGGCTGGCCGCACTGCTCATGAATGCGCTGGCAGCCTTAGCACCCACCACAGCCGATACGGCCTTGGTGAGCAGGCCCGTCATGTCTGTGGAATGCTTTAAGATGTCGGAAACCCTTTTCCAGCCGCGGCGGTCGGGCGTTTTGTCCAGGCCGGTATCTTCGCCTTCCTTGGCGTCCGGGTCTTTGTCCAGCCAGATGGAATTCTCCTGGATGAACTCAATCACGCGGCTGTCCACCCCGGTCTTACCGGCCCAGAGCAGCCACTCCTGAACAGTGGGGCGGAAGTTCACGATATTGAAACGACTCACAAGGGCCGGATCCAGATCAGTCAGTTGATACTGATCTCCGGCATTGACGGCGCTGATGATACGGCTGCCTTCAGGGAGTTTGCGTCCGGCGAGCTTGCGGTTGAGTGCAAGGTCCATAATGGTCTGGAGAATCTCCGGACGGGCACGGTTGAGCTCATCAAGGAAAAGGACGATGGGCTTGCCGTCCAGCGGGAACCAGTACGGGGGCATGAAGTCGGTCTTGCCTGTAGTTTCATTCTTTGTGGGAATGCCGATCAGATCTCCCGGGTCGCTCATCTGGCCCAGGAAGAGTGCCACCACGGGCATACCCTTGGCGGCGTAGTACTCGGTAAGTATTTCAGACTTGCCGATGCCATGTTTGCCCACCAGCATGATGTTGTGGTCGGCTGGAGTGATGTCAAGGAGCTGCAGGAGCTCGGTTGTATTTACGTTGATGTTCGCCATAGTGTCTATATATACGGTTAGAATCCGATTTTATTACGGGTTTTCTTGTGGCTCAGGATTTCCTCCTGGCAGTAGGTCTCCAGCATAGAGAGGGTGGGCTCATTACCGGAAAGCACGTATTCGACAGTGCTCTTGCGGGCAATGTTCTCGATATTCCCACCTGAGAAGGTGAACTTGTCAGCCAGCGTTGCAGCGTCTTCCTCGGAAAGGGAAGGAATCATGGACTTCCAGATTTTCGCACGGGAGTCCTTCTCTGGGAGTTTGAACTCCACCTTGAAGATGAAGCGGCGCTCGAAAGCGGCGTCCAGATTGGTCAGCAGGTTGGTGGTGGCAATGAGGATACCTTCGATGTTCTCCATCTCTTCCAGGATGATGTTCTGGATGGCGTTGTTCATCTGGTCCACACTCTGCTCCACGTTCTCGATTCGCTTGGAGAAGATGGCGTCTGCCTCGTTGAAAAGAAGGATGGGAGCCTTCTCGCTGCTCTTGCAGAGAGAGCGGTACATCTTGAAGACACCACGGACAGATTTTTCACTGTCACCGACCCACTTACTCTTGAGCTTGGTCATGTCCACGCGGAAGATGTCACGCCCGCTCCGACGGGCCAGTTCATACACACTGGCCGTCTTGCCGGTGCCGGGAGCGCCGTAGAAGATGGCGTTGAAGCCTTTGCGCATACCGGTGGACAGCAGGCGCTTCTGGACCTCCTTGAAGTTCTCGTTGTCAAGGAGATTCTCCAGACGGGACACCTGAGCATTCTCCGCTTCATTGAAAAAGAGTTCCTTGGCCTGGATGGTTTCGGCCGAGATGATATCCCTGTGACGGATAGTCTCTTCAGGGGCCAGTTCCACCTCACAGAGGAAGTTGTTTTTCACCTCATCCGAGATGGACAAGGAATTCGTGTCCACGAATCCGTCCTCGATGGCAAAGCAGACCAGACCGCTGCGCTGGAGCGCCGTATTCTCATTGGCAAAGTGGCGTTTGATACGCTCGTTATCCTCCATAAACTCGGTGAAGTTAGTGAGGGTGTCGATTTCTACGGACTTGTTCCCGAAGGTTACATAACGGTGACAGAGATAGAAGAACATACGGCGTTCCGTATTGGTACAGTCAGAGTACAACGGGGAACCAAGGACCTTCTTGCAGAAGTTGAGATGGTCGTTGTAGCTCATCATATTGTCCAGTTCTTCCAGGAGACGGTCCTGGTCGATAGCATCGTTGCCGTAAGCCCCGAAGAACTTACGGAAGCGGGAGAACAACTCCTCCGAGGTGAGTCCGCTCATCTTCACGGGCTGGAATTTGGCATTGTTCTCCACCGCCTTGAGCGTTTCCGGAGTCACTCTGTAGCAGAAATGGTTCCCGTGACCGCTGCAAATCTGGATGATGCCGGCCTTATCCATTTCACGAAGGTCTTTATGGTAACGGATGAACTCAATGTTGGTGCAACCGAGGAAGTGAGCGAGATCCTCGTCATCCATCAGATTATTAGTTCCGGATTTCTCCAGGATACCTGCCAGCAGAACGGCGCAGTCGTTCCCTATATTATAATGGCGAGCGACATAATCAATGTCGCTTTTCAGCTCCTGGATAGCCTCGGCAGAAAGGCCCTGGCAGTTGACCTTTCGGAAGATACGGTTCAGGCAGGCCGCCTGGGTCTGGACGGTCTCATCTTCGGAAATGAAGCTCTTTTCTTCAAACAGGGAGGGCTCTCTTCTTCTCATATTCGTGTTCGTTTTTCTATTCATACCGGGAGATGCGCAATTTCTTACGCCTCTTCGTTCAGTTTTTCCCGAAGGGTTCGTCTGGCCCTGCAGCAGCGGATGGTTGCCGCGTTGGGAGAGCATCCCAGAATCTCAGCAATATCCTGTGGCCCCTTTCCTTCGGAAAGAAGGGTGATAATCTGCTGGTAGGATTCCGGAAGGCTGTCGATGGCCTTGAGGATAATCTCCAGGCCTTCGTCTTCCATCATCAGCGTGTCCGGAGCCTTGGACATTCGGCCGTCATCAGACTGGGCGTCGGCATCCTCTTGGGGCTTTGCTCTTCGGATGACGTCCAACAACGTATTCCGGGCGATACGCCCGACCCAGGTTTGGAAGGACGCCTTGGCCGAGTTGTAGGTTTCGCGCCGACTCCAGGCCTTGGCTACGGCTTCGGCGACGATTTCCTTACGGTCCGACTCCTGGAGCTGGTATTTCCAGGCCGAGGAGAGTCCGACGACCGCGAGCGTGGCTGCTTTGAGCGCCGCTTCGGCGTCAAAGACAAAGTGTTTATCGGTATTAATATTACTCATAGTCGGTTTAGGTCGCCGTTTTTATTGGCTGGCACTAATACGTACTGCCATCTTCCAACAATCTTACGCACCATTTCAAAAAAGTTCAATGCTAACCTAAGTGAAAGAAAAGCCTTTCATTGCAGTATGAATTAGCGAAAACAGATTGAATCTATGCGACAACTGAAAATAATGCCCTCTGTGACGGCCCGGACTCAGACCGTCGATGACTACCTCCGTGATCTTGGCAAGCTGGAGATGATTACTCCGGAAGAGGAGACCGAGCTCGCTGTCCGTATCCAGGCCGGTGATGACGCTGCCTTTAAGCGTATGGTAGAGGCGAATCTTCGCTTCGTGGTATCCGTGGCCAAAAAGTATCAGAACCGAGGTCTGGATCTCCTTGACCTGGTGAATGAGGGGAACATTGGCCTGATGAAGGCTGCTCTTAAGTTTGACCCCACCCGCGGGTTCAAGTTTGTACCTTATGCGTCTGGTGGAGTCGTCAGCAAATCCTCCAGGCCCTGTCTGAGCAGGGACGTCTTATCCGGCTCCCGCTCAATCAGGTGGGTATCCTTAATAAAATCGGACGCGCGCGTATGGAGTTTCTCCAAGAGAACGAGCGTGAACCTACTGACGAAGAACTCGCCGAACTGCATATCCGATAATGAGATTCTTGAGAGCTAATGACGGAGAAAGAATCATATATCCTCGGTCTTGTGATGGACGATGCTGTCCTTCGCAGGATTGCCTGGCATAAGTGGACCTCACGGGAAACTATCCCAGAGGAGGTTTTCCTGTATCTAGTCGGCTCCCGGGTCGTTCATTCCGAACTGGGACTCGACCACGACATATCAATGACCGATGACAGATTGAGACAGGCATTGGAAGAAGGAAACGTCCCGTATGAAAAGGACGAAAAGGGAATCCGCCTCTGCCTGGAACAGGCCCGCATACAGGTCAAGGCGGACAGCAGTGGGGAGACTGTCTTTTCGGCCAGACCGGGTAATTCCCGTGTCAGTTTGTCCGGTCCTTCCCTTGTCCGGCTCGTCCGCTTTGCCGATGCGGCTCTTCCAGATGCTTGCGAGATGGTGATGAAAAGGGCGCTCAGAATAGAGAAGGAAGAGCTTGCTAACACCTTTGCTTCTAAGGTTCTACGCGCAAAAATGGACGATATTGGGGCGGTGTATCAAATCCGGGAGTACTGTGACCACCTGAAGGTTGAAATCCTTCTTCCCCCTGACGGGAAACTCCAGTTTTCTTTCACTGCCGACAAAGTGGATGAGGTGGCTGGACATATTGAGGAGGCTTTCTCTGCTGCTAAAACATTGTATAGATTTAAGGGGACGGATATCTTTTTCACAAACCTTGAGAAGTGGGACCGCTGGGCAGAACCCCACAACCGGAACGTGTAATTCTTCCGGATTATTGCCAACTTTGCTAAGCACTAAAACTCGGTAGAATGGTATTTTATCACGGATCACCGGCGAGCCGTTCGACAAGTTCAGTCCGAGCCATGCCCTGCAGGGCGACGGCAAGACTTGGACCGGCCCCAACATTATGGGACGACTCCTAATGGAACTTCGGAATAAGGGCACGCAGGAGTACAATCTCCCGGAAGATGTGATGTTTTTTCTGATTTAGTCTGAAAGAATTCTGTGTGCTTGGAGTATATGTTGGAAGCGAAAAACAACAAGCACATGACAGACACAAAAACCACCCTTCAGGCCGTTATCGACCAGACCATCTCTGCCGACCTCAATCCCATCCGAAACTTCCTGTTCTCCAATCCTTCGGAGCCCCTCATTACGACCGGCTCCGGCGGAGCCGAGACCGCCGGCGAGTTCGCCGCTCTCCTCTACGGGGCCCGCGGTGGCGTGGCCACCAGTGTCTCTCCATTCACGCTCAACTCCTATAGCGACGCAGCTCTGAAGACGGCGAAAGTCCTCCTGGTCAGCAAAGGTGGCCACAACAACGATATCGTCTTCGCCACCAGGCGTGCCCTGGACGTCAATCCCGAAAAGACCGCAACCATCAACTTCTCCGACTCCGAACGGAACGAAGCCCGGAAGGTCTTCCTGAAAGCCGGTTCCGACAAATGTTTCGTCGTCCCCATGAAGAACGTCCACGACGGTTTCGTCTCTACTGGGACCTCTCTTTCCTATTTCGCCATCTTCACGAAGATTTTCCAGTCGGACGTGGACCTGGAGAAGTACAAGACCCTTCCGGAGCTGCCGTTCACGCTCTGCCTCAATAACGGCACGCCGCTTTCTGCGGCCGACTTCAAATCGGTCAATAGCTACATCATCCTCCACGGAAGCTGGGGCCGTCCAGTAGCCAATAACCTCGAAGGCAAGCTGGTCGAGTGCGGCCTGGCCTCTGCCGGAGTCTACGACTACAGGAACTACTGTCACGGCCGTTTCATCTTCACTTCCAATCACTTGGAAGATTCGGCCGTAGTCCTTTTTATCTCTCCTCGGGAGAAGGACATTGTGGCCCGTACCAGGGCCTTCCTCCCTCCGACCACCAAGCTCGTGATTATCGAAACTGGGCACGATGCTCCCGAAGCGTCCCTGGATATGTTGATTCGGAGCACTGAGTTCTATCACTCGGTCTGCACTGCCTGCGGTGTGGATCCGGAGAGCCCGAAGAACCCCGGCCGGATTGACAAAAGAAAGCCTATGTGGGTGCCTTTTATGGCAGCACTCAAGAAACAAGGCCCCCTCAGTCTATGATAGTCGTCCATCCCAAAGACCCCAGTACAAAGTTCCTCCACCTAATGTATGAAGATATCGGTGGAGTTTTGTTCTTTGACTCCATCAGCCTGCGAGAGCAGATTCTGGAGGCCATAAGGAACGCGCCAAAGGATGAGTACATCCTGCTCTTGGGGCACGGGACTCCTCACGGCCTCCTGGGAGGTTTTATCGGCGACGAAGACGCAGAGCTTCTCCGAGACCGCCCTAACCTTGTGGGCATCTGGAGTTATGCCTCATCCTATGCGTACAAGCATGGACTCAAGGGCTTCTTCAGCGGCATGTTCATCTCCGAGTGGTATGAAGCTTTGGACAATGATATCGATGTCGGCCCTGAGGAGATTGAGGAGATGTGCTGGTCTTTCGCCGGCATGTTCGGAGATCTGCTGCGCGCAGGATATCCGCTGGCGACAATAGCGGCCGACCTGATGAACCAGAACAACACCAAGACTGATTTGACACGTTTCAATTATAGCCGTCTTACCTACCGGAGGACCGGAATCGAGGATCTTCCGGTCAAGGAGGATTACTGGGAATATGGGGATGTTTTCATTGAAGACAGCGGAATCGTTAACAAGGCGGTCGATACCATTAAAAGAGACATCAATAGTTGCCTTTGGCAGGGTCTGGAAGTCGATATGGGGCCCTTGGCAGGAAGAGTTGAAAGAGATTGTTTAAAGCAGCTCCTTCGCAATTATCAATCGCTGGAAGGAGAACGCCATAAGCCTTCTCCAAAGGAACTTGCAGACAATTTAATATCGAGCGGCGTTACATGTGATAAGATTAAGCCAATCCTGTTTGGCCCGGCATCATATGCTATTCGTCTTTCGGGCAAGGCATATACAATAGCAAGGATGAAGAATGGAGGAACCTGCTGTATGGTTACCGGCTCCAGTCCTCTGTTTGCAGAAAGGAATCTGCAGATTAATGTCACACCTCATACCTTCTATACCTTAATGGTTCATATGACGCAAAGGATTGTTCCTCTCATTAGCCCGGCAATAGAGGAGTACGTCTTGGAGGTGAAGAAAAAGATAATGGTAAGTGAGATACGGAAGGCTGCCAGGAGAGGCAGGATGTAATCTTTTTGCCAACTGTGTGTAATAAAACAGACCGGCTGAAGTATAAGTAGAAAACGAACTATTTGAAATATGAACGAATTTGAGAAATACGCCTCTCTGGAAAGAGGCATCAACCCGCTGACTCTGGGCCGCTACAACGCAGCCGTTAATAATTACATCAATCCCTCCATCATCGAGGAGCGGAAGATGAACGTCGCCTCGATGGACGTCTTCAGCCGCCTGATGATGGATCGCATCATCTTCCTGGGTGTTCCCATTGATGACGACGTAGCCAACATCATCCAGGCCCAGCTGCTCTTTCTGTCCTCGGTAGACAGCAAGGCTGATATCTCCCTATACCTGAATACGCCCGGCGGCCAGGTAACCTCCGGCCTTGCCATCTACGACACGATGCAACTTATCGCTCCGCCGGTGGGGACCATCTGCACCGGCATGGCCGCGTCGATGGGCGCCGTGCTGCTTTGCGCCGGGGAGAAGGGCAAGCGCAGCGCCCTGCCGCATTCCCGCGTGCTCATTCACCAGCCTTTGGGCGGAGCCAAGGGCCAGGCTTCGGATATCCTCATTGCCGCCAGGCAGATTGAGAAGACCCGCACCGAGCTCTGTGAGATCATCGCCGAGCGCTCCGGACAGCCCTTCGACAAGGTTCTGGCCGATGCCGACCGAGACTACTGGATGACCTCCCAGGAGGCTCTGGAGTACGGGATGATCGATGAGATTCTAAAGAAGAAATAGCACGTATCTTATTACATTACTCTTTGGGAGGGAGATCACCGTCTTTTGTGAATCCAGATTATTCTCCCTAAATTTGATGAACCATTGTAAAAGGCACTGAAATGAAACCCAAGAACTATCCGACGGTTGTCGTACCGTATAGCCAGCAGTCGCAGGAAGTCTATCCAATGATGCGGGCCTTCATCAAGGACTTCATTGTCGAGCTTAAGAAGATCTTCGTCCTCGGTGGCAGCAAGAAGTCCGACATGTGGAAGATTGACGCATTGCGCCTGAAGTATCTCTGGGAGGGGTCTCAGGACAATCCTGTCCTAAGCAATAAGGAAATCGCTGGAATTGTTGGATGCACTCCTGAAAATGTCCGGAAGCAGATTGAGGATGTGCTTGCACCTTCTATGGTCCATTGCCTTCGGACGGGTGAGGCCTTCTGCGGACTGACGCCGTCTGAGACGATGCAACGGGTCTTTGCTGATTTTGAAAAGAGTCTCAAGCCCGTTGAGTTCTTCCCGCTTCTCCAGAAACGGGAAGGTGTCCACGAGGAGGACTGGAAGACGCTGATGCTTTTCCTGCACGGTCTTGATTATTACCGCTCCGAGAATGATGATACTAAAGGGATCTGTATCAGTAAGCAGATATTCGGCAGGAAGACATCACAGCTTGTTGGAATGGCGGCCAAGCTCAAAAAGTATTTCAAGGAGGATCCTCGGCCGCTTAAGTATGACTTAGAGGTCTTGCCTTATATGAGAAGTAAAATGGGATGGAAGGACGAAGAGTGCAAACAGATGGAAGCCTATCTTCGTGCGGATTCCGATGAATATGAATGGGGCTCGGATTCGCTCGGGGGGGCCACCGTTGCTTTGAGGTGGGACGCCCTTGGCGGCGTAGATAACCAGACGGTCCGCATCCTGTTCGAGTACGGTGAAAAGAATCCGTCGGACCCCTATATGGGAAAAGAAGAACTCAGAAAGGAATACAACCGCAGGGCGCTCCTCAATGGAATCGATACGCTGATGCCCAACTGGAGCGTCAACGGAAAGAACAAGCATATTGAGCATAAAGGAAACGGATTTTATCGATATGTCAATGGCGTGAAAAAAACGACTGTCGACTTTCACGAAGTCCTTAAGGGTTTTATTGCACAGAACGCGGGAAAGGTCACCCCGGACGATGCCATCGCATTCGGCCAGGCTCACCATCGAAAGGAAAGCACGGTGCGACGGTATTTAAAGGAGATTGACTGCAAGTTGTACAAGAATCCGCAAGACGGCCTCAAGTATTATGTCCACAAGGACTATGTAGACTTGTATCCAAATCTGGTCCTAGATCCATGGGTTGAGTCGAATTCTGGAAAGGGGAAGAGACGGGAGTCTCCCAAGACAATCCTTCTGAAGAAGGTGTCTGTGGAGCAACTCCTTCATGCGGACGCATTTACGATGACCAAGAAGGCTTTGTATGATGCCGTGATCGCCGAGTATGAGGGGAAATCTCCCAACGATGTCTACAAGTATTTCCAACAACTGGCGGACGAAGGCGTCTTCATCGAGATCGGCAGCGGAAAAGGCGGATCCTATAAACTGAACATAGCCCGTTACAATGAGATCAATGGTCTGAATGACAGTTTTGACTGGGGGCTGCTAAAAAAGAGCATAGCCTTCATGATGGCGTACTGCCCTCTCGTAGATGAAAAGGTAGTGGAACGGATGCACTCCATCATGGAGCGCAGCGCCATCCCGAATTTCGACAAGTCGAACGAGATGTGGAGAATTCTGAAGTTGCTTGACACCTATCTTAATGGCAAGTCTACGGACGAAGAGACGGAACTGCTGATCTACAAGCTCTATATCGGGTTGGAAAAGTATCTCAAGCTTTTCAAGTATTATCCGAGAGTCGGAGGCCTGGGCAATTATATCAACCAACTCCAAGCCGTCGGCGAATTCCCTCTAGCACCGGGTGTCGCGACATATAGCCAAGGAAGCGTCTCATATGAGATTCAAGGGTTGAGCGGTTGGGTAATCACCACTCGTAACAAGATATGTCATAACCTAAATGAGGAGCACAACAACCCCAAGTATTATGAAGACATGGTCAACAAGGTTCTCAAATACTACCTCCTAGTAGCCGCCTTCGATATGGGGAATTGACTCAGCCCTTCAACAAGGTCCTCGCCGATGTCGACCGCGACTATTGGATGACCGCTCAGGAGGCCCAGGAATACGGGATGATAGACAACATCCTCTGTAAAAGGTAGTTGTACGCAGAAAAATTTGGAAAATTGACAAATTTTACTTACATTTGTAATCCACGCCCTCAAATAGCGCATGTCGAAACTTTTTTGAATTTTTATCGAAAAAGTGTGTAAGATTCTCCGCTATTGTCGGTATATATACGTGAGAAGTGAAAATGTAGCTCTTTGAAATAAGCGTCCAGACAGGACTTGCTGCTATCCGGTTCCAAGATCGCATCGTTGTTAGAATAATTTCAAACTAGCGGACGGAACCCCGATCCCGCCGTTTGCCCTTTGCTTCGGGCGAAAGCAAGCAGCCTTAACTCCAAATCTAGACGCAATATGGAGAACAACTACAACACCACCAACGCAACCGTATCTACCAACTCCTTTGATTCCAATTTCCCTGCAGTGGAAATTATGGACTTGGCGAGAAAGAGCTGTCAGGTCTATCGCAATACAAGGGATTGGCGAATGTGCGAAGAAGATTTGGAGGACTTAATCCAAGACACAGTCTATAAGGCTGTTAAGTATTGGAACTCCTTTGACCCTTCTAAGTCCCTTTTGGGCACGTGGGTCAGTCGGATTGCACGGAACTGTTGGAATGACGCTTACCGTAAGGAAATGCGCCGTTTAGACACGTTCGAACCTCTTGTGTCTGAAAACAAAGAGGGTGACGAGTACATTGACTCGGAAATCGAATTCGCCGCAGGCGGATACAGTGCGGACCGTGAGTTAGAGTCCAAGGAAGCTGTGGACCGTATCAACTCGGTTGTCGATTCTCTCCCTGAGAATCAGGGCTATATCCTCTCGCTCAGTGTGAACGAGGGACTTAAGCCAAGACATATGGCCGAGCAAATCGGTTGCAGTGCAGGAGCTGCTTCCACTCTGCTTTGCAGAGCGAGAAAGACTGTTGCCAAAGGACTCGGCAAGGTTTTCCTTGCAGACTACGGTTTTGCCGCGTAGGCACCTCACGATTAAAACCATCGGATCTTTGCGGGTCCGGTGGTTTTTTTCATTTTTATCTGTAAGAAATCTGAACTCTTGCAGTATGAATTGCAGACAAACCAAAACAGAAGAAGAAAATGAACGCAACAATCACCATCGCCATCATTGCCGTAGTCATTATCGCCGCCCTCGTAATCGCTTGGGTGTATACTTCTAATAAGAACAAAGCTGCTTTTAGCGACGAACTCAGCCGCAAAGAAGCAGATATCATCCGTAAAGAGGCCTACATTCGTACGGCCGAAGTCCTCCGTGAGAACGAGAAGAAGCAGTATGAGCAGGCGATAGCCGAAATAAAGGCCAGCCACGAGAAAGCTTTGTCCAACCTCCAGGCCGGGCAGGAGAAAGCCATTGAGGCTGCCAAAACCGCACTGGCTCTTGAGAACGAGAAGATTCTCAAGGCCCGTGAAGAGGCCCTCAAGAAGGAAGCAGCGGAAACCATGAAGAATATCACCGGCGGCCTAGACCAGACCATCAAGGGTATGACGGAGGCTTTTGAAGCCCAGAAGAAGTCTCACGCCGAGGAGACCTCTTCTATCAAAACCCAGTTTGCCGAGACGGTCAAGCATCTGAAAGAGCAGACGGAGGCTATTGGAACCCAGGCCGAAGACTTGGCCAAGGCTCTTAAGAGCAAGAACAAGATGCAGGGCAACTTCGGGGAAACTATCCTGGAGAATATGCTCAAGGACCAGGGGTTCCGCGAAGGGATAGACTACGAGTCTGAGTACTGGCTCCGTGACAAGAACGGCAATCGTATCCGCAACGAGGAAACCGGCAAGCTTATGCGTCCGGACTTCGTCCTGCACCTTCCTGACGGTACTGAAATCCTTGTGGACTCCAAGATGTCCTTGACCGCTCTTACGGACTACTATGCTGCCGAGACGGACGAGGAACGCGAAGACGCTGCTGCCCGTAACCTTGAATCCGTGAAGAATCACATCAAGGAGCTCAACAGTAAGGAGTACCAGAAGTACGTGGTCGGTCGCAAGACCCTGGACTTCGTCATCATGTTCATTCCGAACTTTGGTGCCTGGCAGCTTGCCAAAATGAACGATGCCGGCCTCTTCAACTGGGCCCTCGAGCACAACGTGCTCATCACCACCGAGGAGACGCTCATTCCCTTCTTGCGCCTTATCCACGGCGCCTGGGTTCAGAAGGAGCAGATGGATAACATCGAAGGCATCGTGAACGCCGCCGAGGAGATGGTCAATCGCGTAGGTATCTTCTGCCATGCCAATGCCGAGCTCGAAAAGGACCTCGAAGGTGTTCTGAAGGGGTTCAAGGATAACACCAAGCGCCTTGTGGACGGTAAGCAGAG
>JAEEGL012061932.1_pt1 | contig 24474 bp, 21 predicted proteins | sample 9134231 | NCBI WGS metagenome assembly JAEEGL01 (sample SAMN16246548, study PRJNA631951) | gut metagenome | biome: gut microbiome; feature: rumen; material: fiber-attached | host: Bos | place: Iran: Karaj | collected 2018-10
AGCGGCTCGACGGACTTGAGCAGGCCCAGCGCTGTCAGATCCTCCACGATGGCCTTGCGGGCGTCCAGCGTAGCCATGCCGGCGTACTTGCCGCAGTCCAGCACGCGCGCCTCGCCCACCGCGGCGCGGCCGGAGGCGAACAGCTCGTCGTTCTCTGCCTTTTCGGCAGCACCGGTCATATGGCCGTCATAGGTAAACACCCGAACGATGGGCAGGCTGTGGCGCTGGCCGACCTCGTAGTCGTTGGGGTCGTGCGCGGGGGTGATCTTCACCACGCCGGTGCCCTTGGTCATATCGGCGTGCTCGTCGCACACAATGGGGATTTCCTTGTTGATCAGGGGCAGGATCACATGGCAGCCGTGCAGGTGCGCATAGCGCTCGTCCGCCTCGTTGATGGCCACGGCGGTATCGCCCAGCATGGTTTCCGGGCGGGTGGTGGCCAGCTCCAGCAGCTCGCCGGTTTCCTTCACGGGGTAGAGAATGTGCCAGAAATGGCCTTCCTTCTCCACATACTCCACCTCGGCGTCAGAAAGGGACGTGCCGCAGCAGGGGCACCAGTTGATCAGCCGGGAGCCGCGGTAGATCAGGTCCTTTTCATACAGGCGGCAGAACACCTCGCGCACGGCCTTGGAGCAGCCCTCATCCATGGTGAAACGTGCACGCTCCCAGTCGCAGGAAGCGCCGAGCTTCTTCTGCTGCTCCACGATGCGGTTGCCGTATTGGTGCTTCCATGCCCAGACCCGTTCGAGGAACTTTTCACGGCCCAGGTCGTAGCGGGTCAAGCCCTCCTTGCGAAGCTCTTCTTCCACCTTGATCTGGGTGGCGATGCCGGCATGGTCGACGCCGGGGACCCAAAGAGCCGCATAGCCCTGCATCCGTTTGAACCGGATGAGGATATCCTGCAGGGCAGCGTCCATGGCGTGGCCCATGTGGAGCTGGCACGTGACGTTGGGGGGCGGCATGACGATGGTGAAGGGTTTCTTTTCCGGATCACGCTCGGTGTGGAAAAAACCGTTGTCCTGCCAGAACCTGTAGATCCGGTCCTCGACCTGTTTCGGGTCGTAGGTCTTGGGAAGTTCTCTTGCCATAATATCGCTCCTTTCAAAAGAAAAACACCCTGAGATCACTCTCAGGGCGACATAAAGATACCGCGGTACCACCTGAATTCCCGGCTTGTGCCGGGCACTCGACCCTCTGTAACGGGAGGACCCGTTCCGGCTTATATTGATTGGGCCGGACCGCTCCAAAGCGACCTTCCTCCCTGCGCCGCACGGCTCGCACCGACCGCCGTGTCTCTGATCCGCCGCATGGGGAGTACTCCTCTTTTTCGCTGCGTTTTATGCCATGAATGATACTAAAAAACACCGGGTTTGTCAAGGATTATTTGCACTTTTTTGCCTTAGCCGACGCCGGATCCGGTTTCCGGCGGGATTGTTTCTTCTTTTCCGCAAAAAAGTGGTGACTTTTTGCGTATCTTCTGATATAATACAGAAAACCATGACCATCGAACGCAAAGGAGATGCCTGTGAATGAAGCGTCTGATCGCTCTGATCCTTACTACGCTGGCCGTTCTGTTCCTTCTTTCCGGCTGCGGCGCCAGGGCTGTGGAAGGCAAATACACGCTCACGAAAGCCACCACCGAGGGAAGACGGATCCGTCCCTCGGAGATCAGCATGAACAGCACCTTTATCTTCAACGACGACGGCACCGGAAGCGCCAACCTGAACGGGAACTTCCGGACCTTCACCTGGACGGAGGACGACAGCACCGTGACGGCCGTCAGCTCCAAGGGCACGCTGGTCTTTACCAAGGACGGCAAGGACCTGCTGCTCCATGACGACGGAACGATCCTCACCTTCGAGCCGGAGGAAGAGGAAGACTGAGCCCAACGGAACATAAAACCGGCAGCGCCTTTTGGTGGGCGCTGCCGGTCATTTTTATTTGATTTTAATGAAGTTGCCCAGCGTCTCGGAGACGGAGGTGATGTAGGTGAAGGTCCCGGGATAGCGCTCGATAATGCGCTGGATGTCCGCGATCTGGTGCTTGTTGACGATGCAGATCACCAGGCTTTTCAGCTCGTGGGTGTAGGCGCCTTCCGCGGAGATCATGGTCACGCCGTGCTTCAGTTCCGTCATCAGCTCCTTCGACAGTGCCTCCGGATTGTCCGTGACGATCTCAAACTTGAGGGCGGACTGGGCGCCCTTGACAACGCTGTTGCCCACCGTGCTCACGACAAAGCAATAGATGATGCAGCAGATCACGGGCTCAAACTTCTGGTCATAGACAAAGAAGGAGACCACCGCAATCACCGAGTTGAGCGCGAACCCGATCCAGGCCACGTTGTACTCGGGATGATAGTGCTTGATGCAGAACGACACCACGTCGGTACCGCCGGTACAGCCATGCTTGCGGAGCGTGAAGCCGTAGACCGAGCCGATGATCACAGCGGCTGCCACAGGGGCAAGAATGTTGCTGTTGCCGTTGGTAGAGGTGTATTGGAATTTCTGGAAGAATTCCAGGAAGCGCTCGGTCCGGAAGAGCATCAGAAAGCCGGAGAAGGAGGCGGTGAACAGCGCAGATTTGATGACGAATTCCCGGTCCACCAGGAACCATGCGGTAATCAGGATCGGGATGTTAATGATGAGGTTCAGATAGCCCGCGTTGAAGTGCAGAGCCTCCTGGACCATGGTGGAGATGCCGCCGACGCCGGCCGGCGCAAAACTGTTGGGAAAGATGAATACGGCATAGGTGGCCGCCGCGATCAAGCCGAGGATCGGGAAGATCCAGGCGGACTTATAATCCGTTTTCCGCTTGCCTGCAGAACTCATTTTCATTCCTCCATTCTAGACTTTGCGGTATTCTACCACAGGCCTGTCCGGATTGCAAGCCCAAATCGAACAGTTTTTCGACCAGACGTGCGATCGGGAGCCAAAAAAACCTTGACAAGGACTGACAGCGGGGTTAAAATGAAATAGAGCGACCGTTCCGGAGCCGGCGTACCCATATTTCGTCGAGCTGACGCAGTACGCCTTGTTCTCTATACCATTCAGGGAGGACCGTATTATGATCGAGATCGAAGAACTTCCAGTCAGAAGAGGCAACGTACCCCTGCGTGTTGCAAGAGGTCATTTTGCGACCAATCACAGCCACATCAACTACTACATCGACATTTCCTTCCAAAAGACCAGACTGAACGAAGCGAAGGACGTTGCGAAGCAGCTGGCGCCCTATTACTACAATGTGCCCATTAACACCATCCTCTGCCTTGACGGCACGGCGGTGATCGGCACCTGCCTTGCCAACGAGCTCTTCAATCAGCGCCGCGGCATCAACGCCAATTCCGCCCTCGCCGTTCTGGAGCCCGAATACAACGCCAACAGCCAGATCATCTTCCGTGACAACGCCCAGCCCCTGATCCGCAACAAGCACGTCCTCATCCTCATGGCCAGCGTCACCACGGGCTTCACCGCCAAGCGCTCCATCGAAGCCATCGGCTACTACGGCGGCTCTGTCAGCGGCGTCGCCGCCCTCTACAGCGCGGTGCAGGAGGCGGCCGGTATGACGGTCCACTCCGTTTACGACGTCAACGATCTCAACGACTATGAGAGCTATGACTACCGCGAGTGCCCCTTCTGCAAACAGGGCAGACGGCTGGACGCTCTGGTCAACAGCTTCGGTTATTCTTCTCTGTAATTTGCCTCATATCCATGCGGCGCGGGTCATCCCCGCGCCGCTTCTGTGTGTTAACGTCATTTCCGCGGCTCTGCCTCAGGCAGCAGCGTGCCGGAGATGCAGAAGATGTCGTCCCGCTCCAACAGCAGATCCACCCGGAACCGGGTCTGAAGCAGCTCCCGGATCCCCTGCGCGGTAACGGCACAGCGGGAGACGCTGTCAGCTTCTTGGGCGTGATGGGCGTTGAGCCGCTCCAGGCTCAGGTTATGCGCCACAGTCAGCCTTCCGCCGGGGCAAAGCCACTTTGCAAGGGCCTCGAAAAGCCCCTCCGGATCGGCAAAATGGGGATAGCAGTTGAACAGGACCGCCGCATCGCACCGGCAGCGCACCGGAAGGGTCTGAATATCACCGCAGACAAGCTCGATCCTCGGATCGGGCTTTTTTTCCGCCGCCAGACGAATCATCTGCGGCGAAAGATCCACCGCGACGACTTTTCTGACGTTCCGCTCCAGATAATAGGGAAACAGCACACCTGTGCCGCAGCCGACGTCCAGGACCGTAGTTCCGGGTCTGATCCCGGCAGCGGTGAGGATCTCCCCTGCGATGGGCGGCGTCAGATCCTGCCACTCATCCCATCTGGGAGCCAGGCGGTCAAAAAAGGCTCTTACCTCATCCAGTTCCATAACCCTTACTGCTCCTTCGGATAGGCCGACTTGCCGGTGACGGCACGCTTTATGATCCGGCCCATGCGCTTGAGTGCGTAGGGTCCCACCAGCTTCATCATCTCCTCCGCCGTGTGCATCTCGCTGCAGGCGGGAAGGTCCCGGGTCAGGTGGATCGCGTCAAATTCGCAGCGGGTCGTGCAAAGGCCGCAGCCGATGCACTTGTTGAAGTCCACGGTGGTGGCGCCGCACTTGAGGCAGCGGGAGGCTTCCTTTCTGATCTGTTCCTCGGTGAGCGGCAGACGCAGATCCGAGAAGGTGCTCCTGGGATCGCCGGGCTTGAGCCCCGGAGTCTGGCGGGGGGAATTGTCGTAGGATTCGATGCGGATGTCGTCCTTGTCCAATTCGGGGAATTTCCGCAAATCGCGTCCGATGGTGAGAGACTGGCCAGGATGGACAAACCGGTTGAGGCTGACCATGCCCTCGCGGCCGTCGGCAATGGCATCGATGGCAAAGCGTGCGCCGTGGAAAATATCGCCGCCCACAAAGACGTCGGGCTCCGCGGTCTGCAGGGTGACGGGGTCGGCCTCGGCCGTGCCGTTGCGCCGGACGACGACCTTGCTGCCCTTGAGCAGGTCTCCCCAGACAGCGCTCTGGCCGATGGCCATCAGGACGTTTTCGCAGGGGACCGTGATGGTGTCGTTTTCATCGTACTGGGGAGAGAACCGGTGCTCGCTATCATAGACCCTGGTGCAGCGCTTGAAGACGATGCCGGCGACCTTCCCGTTTTCGGTGAGGACCTCCTTGGGGCCCCAGCCGTTTTTCAGCTCGATCCCTTCCTCCAGAAGCTCGGCGACCTCGTCTTTGGCGGCGGGCATCTCGCCGCGCTGCTCCAGGCAGAGCATGGTGACCTTGCCGTCCGCAGCACGAAGGGCTGTGCGGGCCACATCGGCGGCCACGTTGCCGCCGCCCACCCCCACCGCGTGGCCGGACAGACGGTTAAGGCTGCCCAGATTGACCTGACGGAGGAAATCAACGCCGGAGAGGACTCCTTCGGCGTCTTCGCCGGGGACTCCCGCAAGGCGTCCGCCCTGCAGGCCGATGGCCACAAAGAAGCCCTTGTAGCCCTGCGCGCGAAGTTCGTCCAGCGTCACGTCTTTGCCGACCTCAACACCGCAGCGGATCTCTGCGCCCATATCCTCGATGAGCCGGATCTCCTTGCGGAGGACCTCTTTCTCCAGACGGAAGTTGGGGATGCCGTTCATCAGCATGCCGCCGGGACGGGCTTCCTTTTCGAATACCGTGACGGGATAGCCCTCGGTGCGAAGATACCAGGCGGCGGAAAGGCCCGCGGGACCGGCGCCGATGACGGCGATCTTAAAGTCGTCCCACTGGTTTCCCTCTCCGTTCTCACTGCGGACCTTGAACCGGCCCGGATTTTCCAGCTCCCACTGGGCCAGGAACTTTTTGATCTCGTCGATGGCGACGGGCTTGTCCACGGTGCCGCGGGTACAGGCGTCTTCGCAGCGGCGGTTGCAGACCGCGCCGCAGACCGCGGGGAAGGGATTGTCCTGGCGGATCAGGCGGACCGCGTCTTCATAGCGCCCCTCCCCTGCCATCTTCACGTAGCCCTGTACGGAGATGTGCGCCGGGCAGGCGGCTTTGCAGGGAGAGGTGCCGGAATCGTAGCAGTTGATCTTGTTGTTGTCCCGATAGTTGCGGTCCCACTTGTCCTCGCCCCAGACGTGATCGTCGGGCAGCGGATGGACCGGGTACATGACCTTGGAACCGTCCTTCTTGCAGAGCTTCTGGCCCAGCTTGGCTGCGCCGGCGGGACAGACCTCCACGCACTTGCCGCAGGCCACGCATTTTTCGGTGTCCACATGGGCACGGTACGCGGACCGGGACATGTTGGGCGTGTTGAAGAGCTGGGAAGTGCGCAGGCCGTAGCAGCTGCCGGCGGAGCAGTTGCAGATACCGACAATGCGGTTTTCGCCGTCCAGGTTGGTGATCTGATGGACATAGCCTTTGCGCTCGCCCCGCTCGATAATCTCCATCACCTCTTCCCGGGTAATGTACTCCGCGTCCTTGCCGGTCTCCACCAGGAATTCCGCGATGTCGCCCAAGCCGATACACATCTTGCCTTCGATGTCGCCGACGCCTTCGCCGCGGACCCGCTGGGCCTTGCGGCAGGCGCAGACCATCTTGCAGAACTTGTCGTATTTATTGAGCCAATGGGACAGGTGCTCCACGCTGACGCTCTCGATCTTGGGATCGATGGCCTTCTCCACGGGGATCACATGCATGCCGATGCCCGCGCCTCCGGGGGGAACCAGCTTGGCGGCCAGCTCAAGGGGCTCCTGGGGCGCAAGGTTGAACATGGTGGCGACTTCCGGGTTCGTTTCACACAGGGTAGGATGCTCCACCATGTACTCGCCGGAGCCCACCACCCACTTGGGGATCCAGTACTGGATGTGCTGGTCGGCGTTGTCCCGGTTCTGCTCCACGATGCCGATCCAGATCAGATGGTCGATGATCTTCTGGGCCTCTTCCTCGGTCATTTTGTTGCGCTCGGCCAGCTCCTTCGTGGTATAGCCCACCCGGCGTTTTTTAAACGAGAGCATGAAAATGACCTCTTCCTTGGTCAGCAGCCGGTCCAGAATCCAAAAATCCATGTGATTCTGCTTCATGCCGCCGGGGAGCTTGCGGGGGATGGAGTCGGTGATCATAACGGCAAGCTTTTTGACCAGCTTCGCCTTTTCCGGATCCTCGCAGCGGTGGCCCTCCACCGGATAATCCCGCTCGTTGACGTGGATCATTTTGTTGACTTCTTTTACCATGGCGCTCAACCTCTCATCAGTATTATAACTATTATACAACTTCGCTCTCCAAATTGCACGATATTTTTTAAAAACTTCCGAATTATCTATATCTTTTTCTCGAAAAAAATGATATAGTATAATTACTGTTTCAGGAGGTTGAAAATGGATTATCAAATCATGGACGTCAAGGAGCGGCTGCTCTGCGACAACGACGAAGCCGCCCGGCAGACCAGGGCGGCGATGCGCCGGAAGGGCGTGTATTTCATCAATCTTATGGGATCCCCCGGAGCCGGCAAGACCTCTTCCCTGCTGCGTCTGGGCAGCCTGCTCGGCGACCGATACCGCATCGGCGTGATGGAGGCGGACGTAGAATCCGACGTGGACGCTGCGGCAGTGGCGGAATCCGGCATGCGCGCGGTCCAGCTCCACACCGGCGGGCTCTGCCACATGGACGCGGATATGACCGCAAGAGGCCTGGATGCGCTGGAGCTGTCCGAGCTGGATCTGGTTGTCCTGGAAAACGTGGGCAATCTGGTCTGCCCCGCGGAATTTGACGTGGGCGCGGATCTTCGCATGATGATCCTCTCTGTTCCGGAGGGCGACGACAAGCCGCTGAAATACCCACTGATGTTCTCTGTCAGCGACGTGCTGCTCATCAACAAGATCGACACCGCTCCCATCTTCGACTTCGACTATGAGCTGGCCTGTCAGCGGGCCAGAGCGCTGAATCCCAAGGTGGAGATCTTCCCGGTCTGCGCCAGGACCGGAAAGGGCTTCCCCGCGCTGGCAGAAGCCATTGCAAGACGCATCGAGGAAAGGAGGCGGGAGCAATGAAGCTGATCACGCTCAACGCCACAGTCACCGCTTCGAACGACCTCGACGCCGATGCTCTGCGCAGGAAGATGAAGCGGGAGGGCAAGCTGCTTGTAAATGTGATGAGCAGCGCAGGCGCCGGCAAGACCACCCTGCTCTCCCGGCTGATACGGGATCTGGCCGACGTTCCCATCGCCGTTCTGGAGGCGGACATCGAATCCGACGTCGACGCCCTGCGGATCGAGCGGCTGGGCGCAAAGGCCATCCAGGTCCACACCTCCGGCATGTGCCACATGGACGCCGGCATGACCGCCGCCGCCCTGGACGCCATGGAGGAGAACGACGCAAAGCTCTTCTTTTTGGAAAACGTGGGCAATCTCATCTGCCCCGCGGAATACGACACCGGTGCGGGAAGGAACCTGATGCTCCTGTCTGTGCCGGAGGGCGACGACAAACCGCTGAAATACCCTTTGATGTTCCGGCAAAGCGACGCGCTCGTGATCACAAAGGCCGACGCACTGCCCTATTTTGATTTTGATCTTGAACTTTGTATCCAAAGGGCAAAAAAGCTGAACCCCGATCTGGCCGTCTTCCCGGTGAGCGCCAAAACCGGCAGCGGCATGGCCCAGCTGGAGAGCTGGCTGCGCCGCCAGCTTCTGCTCTGGACCGAACAGGAATACAACGATTGACAGCAGGAGGTAAGAAATGAAAGATCAGAAAAACCGCATGGTAAACGCCAGGGATTTTAAGCAGGATCCCAACTACAAGCCTACCGACCCGGAAAAGGCCAAGCTGGTGCTGAAGCTTGGCACCATGATCACCGACCGCTACCTGCAGAAGTATACCCATACTCTGAAATACGACGATCCGGAGTACTGGGCGCTGGACGCGGTTCTGACCAAGGAAGAAGTCAAATTTCTGCTGAGTTTCAAGAAGACCAGGGTGTCCTATTCCGTGGCGCAGCTGGCTGAAATGAACAACATGACCGAGGAAGAGGCCGAGAAGATGGTCAAGCATCTGTGCTGGGTCGGCATGGTGGAAATGACGCGGGAAAGCCCCGACAAATCCAAGGTCTACAACGTCCCCATTTTCGTCCCGGGTTCGGCAGAATTTATGATGATGAACGATAAGCTGACAGCTCAGCACCCGGAACTGGCCACCTTCTTCAACCTGATGACCCAGATGCCCCTGGAGGGCGTGACCCCCATGATCCCGCTGGGCGGCGCAGGCGTCGGCATGCACGTGATCCCCGTGGAAAAGGCCATCGAGCACGAGAACCACTCTGCCTCCGTGGAGCACATCTCCCATTGGCTCAAGAAGTACGACAAGTACTCCGTGGGTCAGTGCACCTGCCGCAAGCAGCAGTCCATACGAGGCGAGGGCTCAGGCCAGATCAACGGCGAGTTCTGCATGGGCATGGGCGACATGGCCGAGTATCAGGTGGATAAGGGCATGGGCCGCTACATTTCTTACGAAGAGGCCCTGGAGATTCTGGAGCGGGCCGAGCGCCACGGTTTTGTCCATCAGATCACAAACATTGACGGCGAGGATAAGATCGTCGCCATCTGTAACTGCGCCGCCGGCGTATGCAACGCGCTTCGGACCTCGCAGCTTTACAACACCCCCAACATGTCCCGCTCCGCCTATCGCGCACATGTTGAATCCGAAAAGTGCGTGGCCTGCGGCAAGTGCGTGGAGGTCTGCCCTGTCGGCGCGGCAAAGCTTGGTCAGAAGCTCTGCACCAAGAACGGCCCGGTAACCTATCCCGTTACGCAGCTCCCAGACGCAAAAAAGTGGACCGCAGACAACTGGAACATTCACTACCGTGAGGACGCCAAGATCAACTGCTACGAAACCGGCACCGCGCCCTGCAAGACTGCCTGCCCCGCCCATATCGCCGTCCAGGGCTATCTGAAGATGGCGAAGGAGGGCCGCTATCTGGACGCCCTGAAGCTCATCAAGCAGGACAATCCCCTGCCCGCGGTCTGCGGCGCGATCTGCAACCGCCGCTGTGAGGACGCCTGCACAAGAGGCACCATCGACCAGCCTCTGGCGATCGACGAGGTAAAGAAGTTCGTCTCTGCTCTGGAGCTCAAGCAGGAACACCGCTTCATCCCCATCTGCGAGAAGGACGACGGAGGCATGTGGGGCCCGGATTACAAGATGGCCGTCATCGGCGCAGGTCCTGCCGGCCTCAGCTGCGCCTACTATCTGCGCACCCGGGGTTACGACGTCACCGTGTTCGAAAAGGATCCTCAGCCCGGCGGCATGCTGCAATACGGGATCCCCAGCTTCCGTCTGGAAAAGGACGTGCTGGCCGCCGAGATCGACGTGCTGCGACAGATGGGCGTGGAATTCCGCTGCGGAGTGGAGATCGGAAAGGATCTGACGCTGGCCCAGCTCAAAGAGCAGGGCTACAAGGCCTTCTATCTCGCCATCGGCCTGCAGGGCGGCCGCAAGACCGGCGTGCCCGGTGAAGACGCGGAGGGCGTGGAATCCGGCATCGCCTTCCTCAACCGGGTCAACAAGGACCATAGCGTCCGCCTGGACGGCGACGTCGTAGTTGTGGGCGGCGGCAACGTAGCCGTGGACGTAGCCCGGACAGCGGCGCGCACCACCGGCGGCAAGATCACCATGCTGTGCCTGGAGAGCGAGAAGGAAATGCCCGCGGCGAAAGACGAGGTCGACGAAGCTCTCGAGGAGGGCATCGCCGTGAAGAACGGCTGGGGCCCGAAGGAGATCCTCACCGAAAACGGCCGGGTCACCGGCGTCGTCTTCAAGCGCTGCACCTCCGTGTTCGACAAGGATCACCGCTTTGCTCCCACCTACGACGAGAACGAGACCATCACTGTCCCCTGCTCCACAGTGCTGCAGGCCATCGGCCAGAGCGCTGTCTGGGGCGAGCTGCTCAAGGGCACCAAGGTGGAGCTAAACCGGAACGGCACCGTGATCCACGATCCGGTCACCTTCGAGACCGGCGAGCCCGGCATCTTCGTGGGCGGCGATATCGGCCACGGCGCCCGCTTCGCCATCGACGCCATCGCCGACGGCAAGAAGGGCTGCGAATCCATGCACCGCTACGTCCATCCCGGCCAGTCACAGACCGTCGCCCGCGATCTGCGGGAGTTCAAGGAGCTGGACAAGACCAACATCCTGCTGGATCCCGAAGGTTTTGATACCGCCAAGCGGCAGGTCCCCGGCAAGAAGGCCGGAAACGCCAGAGACACCTTCGGCGACGTGCGCCTGACCTTTACCGAAGAACAGGTGAAGCAGGAGGCTTCCCGCTGCCTCAGCTGCGGCGCTTCCGTGGTGGATCTCAACCGCTGCATCGGCTGCGGCCTTTGCACCACCCGCTGCGAATTCGACGCCATCCATCTCAGCCGCGACCTGCCCGACGCCTCCCGGATGATCCGCTGCGAGGACAAGATGGGCGTGGTGGCCAAATACGCCGCCAAGCGGGAGATGAAGATCCTGTTCGGAAAGAAGAAGTAAGATGCATGAAATGGGAATCGTTCTGCATCTGGCCAAGACACTGGATCAGACCGCGGAAGAAAACAAGCTCACCGCCATCGGCAAGGTGGTGCTCCAGGTGGGAGAGGTCTCCGGCATCATGACGGATCTCTTCACCGACGCCTGGGACTACTTCAAGCCCAGACACCCGGTGCTGAAGGACAGCGAGCTGGTTTTGGAGACCATCCCCGCTGTCACCTGGTGCGACAGCTGCAAAAAGACCTATGAAACGCTGAAATACGGAAAGGAATGTCCCTACTGTCATTCCGGCGAGACTTGGCTGATCCAGGGCAACGAGTGTATCATCAAAGAGATCGAAGCGGAATAGACAAGGATCCCTCCCCGGGGCGACCCGGAGAGGATCCTTTTTTCTGTTTTTTCGTGTGGCTGCAGGTCAGGACAGTTCTTTTCGCAGCTTTTCCAGGGCGTGCTTCTCGATCCGTGAGACATAGCTCCTGCTGATCCCGAGGCGGGACGCCACCTCCTGCTGCTTCTGAGGCGGGCCGCCGCCAAGGCCGTAGCGCAGGGTGATCACCCGTTTTTCTCGTTCGCTCAGGCAGGAATCCAGCGCGCCGTACAGCTTTCTGACGTCCTCCTTCTGGGCCAGATCGGCAAACAGGTCTTCATCCGACGCCACCACGTCCTGCACGGATAGCGCCGTTCCGTCCTTTCCTGTCTCGAGATAATCCGAAAGCGAAACGTCGCCCGCAGATTTTTTCTGGCTGCGGAAATACATCAGGATCTCATTTTCCACGCAGCGTGCGGCATAGGTGGCAAGCCGCGCCCCTTTTGTGAGGTCGAAGGTCTCGATCCCTTTGATCAGACCGATGGTTCCGATGGAGATCAGGTCCTCCTGGTCGGCAGAGGCTGTGTAATACTTTTTCATGATATGGGCGACCAGCCGAAGGTTCCGTTCGATCAAAATATTTCGGGCCGCCAGATCGCCCCGGGCGGCCCGCTCCAGATATTCACGCTCCTGCTTTTGTGACAGCGGCTTCGGAAACGAGCCCTGTTGGTCCAGACGCAGGGAGCAAAACATGGATCCCAGCATCATGAGCACGGCTGCAGAGAGCATTTGCTCACCTCCCGAACTCAATCTATTCAGACCCCGTTTGTCCGAATGACTGCGGGAAATGATTTGATCTGCCCGGGGCAAACAAACGCTTGACGCAGAGGCGGTTTTGTGTCATACTATGGAGCGGATCCGCAACTATCTACGGAAAAGAGGCGCAGACCATGCTGTATCTGATTCTGGCGATCCTGTCCAGCGCGTCCATGGCGCTGGTGCTGAAATGCTTTCGGAACCAAACCGGCAACCGCTACGGGATCCTGCTGGGCAATTATCTGACCTGCATTGTGATCTCGTTTCTGACCCTGCCGGACAAGAGCATGATCCTTCACGGCTCCGGCGTGACCCTGCTGTGCGGCATGGGCGGCGGAGTGTTCTTTGTGACAGCCCTCGTCTGCATGCAGTCCAGCATCCGGCAAAACGGCGCCACCCTCACCTCCGCCTTTGCACGGCTCGGTCTGCTGGTGACGCTGGTTCTGAGCGTTCTTCTGTTCCGTGACCGCCCCTCCGCCCTGCAGTATGTAGGCATCGGGCTTGCGGTGGGCGCGCTGGTGGTGCTGCGCACCGGCACCGCGGAGAAGGCCGGGAAAAAGCACTCTTTCCGGAGCTTCGGTCTGCTGCTGTTGACTTTGTTCGCCAGCGGCTGCGCGGACGGGATGGCAAAAGTCTTTGAGCAGTACGGACCCGCCCGGGAGAGCAGCCTCTATTTCTTCTATCTGTTCTCCGCCGCGGCTCTGATCTGCGTGTTTCTGGCCCTTTCGGAACGGGTCCGGCACAACAAAAAGATCTCCTTCCGGGAGTTTTTTTCCGGGATCCTGGTGGGCGTGCCGAATTTCTATTCCTCCTATCTGCTTCTGCTTGCCCTGCAGGTCCTGCCTGCCTTCCTCACCTATCCGGTCTTCAGTACCGGCACGATCCTGCTGGTGATGCTGCTCAGCGCTCTGTTCTTCCGGGAGCGTCTCACAAAAAAACAGCTGCCGGGAATGATCCTGATCCTGGCAGCCATTGTTCTTCTGAATATCTGAACTTACGGGTCTCTACGGACCGGTCATCTCGAGGATCTGCTTCCAGACCTCCGTCAGACGAGGAAGGCTCCAGGCCGCGTTTGCCGGGCTGGTGGAGGGAAGACAGATTGCCGTCCTACCCGTGATCGGTTCGATGTGTCTGCGATACAGGGCCTCCGCGGTCCTGCCGTTGACGTAGATCGCCCGGATCTGCGCCGCCGCGAGGATGGGACGGATGTCGTTGGCGGCGGCGTTTTTGATGCTGGCGTCGGAAGAGCCGCTGATCTCGCAAGAAGCGATCACGTCCCAGGCAGCTATACGGTGCCGCAAAAGAAAGTCCCTGCGCTCCGGCACCGTTTGCGGGAATTCCTCGCCGTAGACCGCCCCAAGCACCCGCCAGAATCGGTTCTGCGGGTGACCGTAAAAGAACATGGCCTCCCTGGATTTCACCGAAGGAAAGCTTCCCAGGATCAGGATCCTGGAATCCGCCCGGTATACCGGATCGATCGGATGGACGATGAATTCAGACACTGCGTTTCCCTCCCGTTTTGCTCTGTATTTCCGGATCTATTATAGCGGGTCGCGGTCGAATTGGCAAGCCCCGCCTTTTCCCCGGACGCGGACCGGCAGGGGCTGAGAAGACAAATTATTCCTTGACAAACCAGACAAACTGTGTTATTGTATGAAAGCAAATTCGGAGAGATGTCCGAGCGGTTTAAGGAGCCGGTCTTGAAAACCGGTGACCCGGCAACGGGCCGTGGGTTCGAATCCCACTCTCTCCGCCATTTTATTCTTTTCGACATATTGTGATTTCGATTCGGAGTGGTACCCAAGAGGCCGAAGGGGCTCCCCTGCTAAGGGAGTAGGCGTCCAAAAAGCGCGCGAGGGTTCAAATCCCTCCCACTCCGCCAAAGCGAAAATCCTGTCGACGAATGTCGGCGGGATTTTTGCTTTCTGAATAATCTGAGCGAATACAATAGATGATCGAAAAGGACGATTCGATGATCGGCTTATAAAAGAAACCTCTTTTGTCTTCCCGGGCGAGAGAGGTTTTTGTTGCATCGATACATGGGAATATGATATAATCACATTGTTAGATTGGGATCGATCGAGGTGGATGAAATGGGTCTGCGAACTGTTCTGATTCGTGTGGAGGACGCGGTATGGTCTGATGGGCATGTCCGCATCAGGCCTGTCATGTCAGAGACTGATCTGATCTACGCGATGTTCAACTGCCGGCTGACCGAAGAACAGAAAGAGCTGGTGAATCCTGCCGGGTTTTCGATCGGAAGGGCTTATCTGTTCAGAGAAGACAACTATCCCTGCATCATAGAAAACGAAAAGGCTGAACCGGTCGGTTTTATCAATCTTTGCAAATGGCTCGGAAAGGGCGATGCGTACTCCTGGAGCTTCTATATCGACAAGGATCAACAGGGAAACGGATACGGAAAACGTGCCGCGCAGGCTGCCGTCCGGATTTTGAAATCGGCTGATCCCGCCATGCCCATCAAGCTTTCTACGGAGAAAGAAAACGAAAAAGCGCAGCGTTTGTATCGTTCCCTCGGATTCAAGCTGCTGCCGGAGCTTGACGGAGACGATTTGGTATTTTGTCTGTAAGGGACGTTCAGAAAAACATGAGATTTGAAAACGCCTATTTTATCACAGGGACCGCCTACGCGGGAAAAAGCACCATGGTAAAACTGCTGGCGGAGAAATACGACGGGATCCTCTGCGGAGAAAACTATCACGACGCGCTGCTGCCGGAATTAAACAAGGATGATTTTCCCTGTTTGACCTATACGCGGGACCTGGAAGACTGGCACGACTTCATCCGAAGGTCGCCGGAAGAATACAAGGCCTGGATCGACGGCGCGGCCGTTGAATGCGAAAAGCTGGAGCTGCGGATCCTGCGTGATCTTGCAGGTCAGTATAGGCCGATTTTTGTCGATACCAACATTTCGCTCGAGACCCTGAAAACGGTCTCCCGCCCCGAGCATGTGCTGATCATGCTGGCCGATCCTCAGGTGTCCGTCCGCAGATTCTTTGAGCGCCCGGATCGGGAAAAGCAGTTTCTGTACCGTCTGATCCTGGAAGAGCCCGACCCTTTCCAGGCCATGGAAAATTACAGACAGGGCTTGACGCTGATCAACTCACAGGAAAACTACGACCGCTATCTGCATTCCGGTTTTCAGGTGATCCGAAGAGATGACCGCCGAAGCCCGGAACAGACTTTGGCGCTTGTGGAAAAAGCTTTCGGCCTTAGCGGATCAGCCTAAGCCTGACAGGTTGTTCTGTTATTGTTTTTACGTTCCCGTTCAATCGGGCGTATTTGCTGTGACGGGAGGTAACCGGTGCTTCAGGAGGACGCTGTTATGGTCGGAGACAGGTCAGACAACGATATCGCTCCTGCAAGACGTCTCGGGATGCAGACGATCCGGATCCTCCGCGGTCCGAGCGCTTTCAGCGAGCCGCCATCGGCCGAAGACCGCCCCGAATTCACGATCCGAAGCTGGCAGAACTGATCCCCCTGATGCCGGCAAGCGGAAGCAGGATACTGTGACGGAAATTCCATAACGGGACCGGGCAAAAAGGCGGAGTTCTCACGCTCGATCCCTAAGAAGCTGCAAACATCGTACAACCACGAAAAGAATTGAGGTGCTGAAATGATACGGGAAGGAACGGTCCCCTATCTCGGGCGGGAGACCTATTATCGGATCGCCGGCCCCGGGACCCGCGACAAAACGCCCATCCTCCTTTTGCACGGAGGACCCGGCTCCACACACAACTATTTTGAGATCCTGGACGGCTTTGCCGAACAGGACGGGCGGCAGCTGATCAGCTATGATCAGATTGGCTGCGGCAGGTCCTATCTCGAGGGCAGGCCGGAGCTCTGGACCATGGAGACCTGGATCGGAGAGCTGAAGGTCGTAAGGCATGCCCTCGGCCTGGATCGGGTCATCCTCCTGGGTCAGTCCTGGGGCGGGATGCTGCTGCTGGAGTATCTGTGCCGTCACGAACACAGGGGCGTGACCGGCGCCGTACTGTCCTCCACCCTGCCCTCCAGCAGGCTCTGGGGTCTGGAGCAGGAACGGATGATCCGCCAGCTGCCGAAGCCCATGCAGGAGGCCATCCGAAAGGCCACCGAAAGCAACGATTACTCCAATCCGGACTATCAGGCCGCCGAGGATTTCTATATGGAGCTGCACAGCGCAGGTCCCTTTGGGCCGGACGCGCCGGAGTGCCTCACAAGACCCAAGCAGAAGGGACGGGAGAGTTATCTGTGCGGATGGGGGCCGAATGAGTTCACGCCCACGGGCAGCTTGAAGGATTTTGACGTGACGGACCGGCTGCCCGGCGTGGACGTGCCGGTGCTGATCGTCAGCGGCGGCAGCGATCTGTGTACCCCTTTTATCGCCAAAACCATGTACGACGCCATCCCGGACGCGGAGTGGGAATTGTTCCGGAACTGTCGGCACATGTGCTTTGCGGAGGAGCCGGAACGGTACTGCGCCGTTTTATATGACTGGCTGCAAAGAAAACGACTTTGATTTGTGCAGGATCTGCAAGTTTTCTTTCTTACTGAAAAAATTTTTTGATTTCTCTTGTAAACGATGCCGAATTATGGTAAAATCAATTTAGATTTTTGTTCGTCTGGAAGAGATCTTTTTCGTCTTACCGGCGGCAAAAAATAAACTGAAATCTATGGAGGTAAAAAAATGAAACGGTTTCTGGTTCTGATCCTTTGCCTGACTCTGATCGCAGCTTTGTTCGTCGGATGCAGCGGCGAAGAGAACAAGCCCGACACTCCGGCCGACACCACCAAAGCTGCGGGCGGCGAGACCAATCCCCCCGCTACCAACAACATCAAGATCGGCGCTGTTCTGGTCGGCGATGAGAACGAGGGCTACACTCTGGCTCACATCAACGGTCTGAAGGAAGCTGCCAAGAACCTCGGTCTGAGCGAGACCGACAATTTTGTCTGGAAGTATGCCATCCCCGAAACGGAAGCCTGCAAGACCGCCATTGAAGACTGCATCAGCCAGGGCTGCACTCTGATCTTCACCAACTCCTACGGTCATCAGGACTATGCCGAGCTGGCTGCCGAGCAGAACCCCAACGTACAGATCGTCGCCATGACCGGCGACAAGGCCAAGGCCTCCGGCCTGGACAACTTCCACAACGCCTTCACCGAGATCTATGAGGCCCGTTATGCCGCCGGCGTCGTTGCCGGTCTGAAGATCTCCCAGCTGGAAGAGGAAGGCAAGCTCACCGACAAGAACAAGAAGGAAGACGGCACCGTCAAGGTCGGCTACGTCGGCGCCTACAACTACGCCGAGGTCGTCTCCGGCTACACCGCGTTCTACCTGGGCATCAAGAGCGTGTACCCCAACGTCTCCATGGACGTGCTCTACACCAGCTCCTGGTTCGACATCACCAAGGAAAAGGCTGCCGCTGAGCAACTGATCGGCGACGGCTGCGTCATCATCGGCCAGCACGCTGACTCCACCGGCGCTCCCTCCGCCTGCGAGGCCGCTCTGAACGCCGGCACCACCGTCTACTCCGTGGGCTACAACATCGATATGCTCACCGCTGCCCCCAACGCCGCTCTGACCTCTCCCACCAACGAATGGGGCGTCTACTACACCTATGCCATCGACACCGTCATGAAGGGCGAGAAGCTGGACACCAACTGGGCCGAAGGCTTCGACAAGAACGCCGTGGCTCTGACTCCCCTCGGCCCCAACGCCGCCCCCGGCACCCAGGAAAAGGTTGACGCAGTCATCGCCGAGCTCAAGGCCGGCACCCTGCATCCTTTCGACGCCTCTACCTTCACCGTCAACGGCGAAACTCTGACTGAGGCCTTTGCCACCGACACCGACGGCGACTGGGTCAACGACGCCGACAACGCCATCTTCGACGGTTACTACCATGAGTCCTACTTCCAGTCCGCGCCTTCCTTCTCCCTGCGAATCGACGGCATCACGGAACTCAACTAAACTACATACCTAAGCTATCCTTTATCGGAGCCTGCTTCATCGGGCAGGCTCCGATCCCTTTACAAGGCGCCGGGCTGCGCAGTTGATCCGCTGTGCGCCTGGAATCCCATAAAGAAAGGATGATCCGATTGGAAAACAACAACGCGATCGAGCTGAGAAATATTACCAAGACCTTCGGCAAGGTCGTAGCCAACGACAACATCTCCCTGGAACTGCACAAGGGTGAGATCCTGGCACTGCTCGGAGAGAACGGCAGCGGCAAGACCACGCTCATGAACATGCTCGGCGGCATCTACCTGCCGGATGAGGGCGCTGTCTATGTCAATGGCCAAGAAGCCTCCATCAAATCGCCCAAGGACTCCTTCCATTACGGTATCGGCATGATCCATCAGCACTTCAAGCTGGTCGACGTCTTTACCGCAGCGGAAAACATTGTTCTGGGTCTGGAAGGTGAAAAAGGCCGGCTGGACCGGAACTCCATCCGCAATACGGTCCGGGAGATCGCAGACCGTTACGGCTTCGAGATCGATCCCGATCAGAAGGTCTACGAGATGTCCGTCTCGCAAAAGCAGACCGTGGAGATCGTCAAGGTCCTCTACCGCGGCGCTGACGTGCTGATCCTGGACGAACCCACCGCGGTGCTGACCCCCCAGGAGACCGACAAGCTCTTTACGGTCATGCGCAATATGAAAAAGGACGGCAAGGCCATCATCATCATCACCCACAAGCTGCACGAGGTGCTGGACGTCTCCGACCGGGTCGCCGTGCTGCGCAAGGGCAAATACATCGGCGATGTGGAAACGGCGCAGGCCACCCAGCAGTCTCTAACTGAAATGATGGTAGGAAAAGCTGTTAAACTGAACATCGATCGGCCCAAGTCGGAAAAGCAAGAAAAACGTATCATTATCAAAAATTTAACAATACGTGACAACGAAGGGGTTAAGAAACTCGACAATGTCAGTTTAACAATCAACAGCGGTGAGATTCTTGGTATCGCTGGTATTGCTGGTTCTGGCCAAAAAGAACTCCTTGAAGCCATTTCCGGCCTACAAAATGAACAATGGGGCTCAGAAATTCGATATTTTCCCCCTGTTGGCACTGATACAAAAAAATTGTCTAAGCGAAAAGTTGATTGGGTTGAATGGGATTAAATGACACACCCATGATCATTATTTGTAAAAGACATACAGTGTATTATTTGTATATATTTATCTTCTATTATCTTACATCCTTTCATGACATAATCTACTTTCGAAAGGACGATGCAATATGATACCAATTCAAAAGAGAAGCATTGTAAAGTCTATTATCTTGGACTGGATCACTTTGGGATTCTATGGTTATTACTGGCAATACTTGCTAATTAAAAATACCAGAGCTATCAACAAAGATGAATCCCACTGCGGTAGAGAGCTATGTTTATTTATTCCCATTTATGTTTATAGAGTGTATTGGTGGTATACCCGAGGAAAAGCTGTAAAAGAATCTTTCAAAAAGCATGGATACCAAACTAAAGGAAATGGCTTGCTATACTTGATCCTCGCATTATTCAATCTAAACACAGTATTAAGAGCAATAATGCAGAAAGATTTCAACTCTCTGCATTCCAAGGGTCCTGGAGTCGCTTTGACCGGTATGGACCCGCTGGACATTATCAAATCCGGCATCCTGCTCTCCTTCGTTCCGGAGGACCGATTCGGCGCTGGCCTTGTGGGCTCGATGCCGATCGTTGACAACATCAAGCTGCGCACCTACCGCGACCGCAGCGGTCCTTTGGCCGACCGCGCCAAGGCCACCGCCCTCGCAAACCAGATCACCGACGATCTGGAGGTCGTGACCCCGGACGTCAACCGCACGCCCCTGCGCCGTCTTTCCGGCGGCAACGTGCAGAAGGTCCTGGTGGGCAGAGAGATCGCTTCCAACCCCAACGTGCTCATGACCGCTTACGCCGTGCGCGGTCTGGACATCAATACCTCCTACATGATCTACAAGCTGCTCACCGAGCAAAAAATGAAAGGCGCAGCCGTCATCTACGTCGGCGAGGATCTGGACGTGCTGCTGGAGCTCTGCGACCGGATCCTGGTGCTCTGCGGCGGGCAGGTCAGCGGCATCGTCGACGCCGCGTCCGCAACAAAAGAACAGATCGGTCTGCTTATGACACAATTCAGAAGGGAGGATGAAACGGCATGATACGAATTTCCAAGCGTGACGGCATTTCCGTTCTCGGTTCGGTTTCCGTCCGTCTGATCGCGATCGTGTCAGCGCTCTTTGTCTGCCTTCTGCTGACCATGCTCTTCACCGGTCAGGATATGCTCTCCATCTTCAACGAGATGCTCTACGGCTCCTTCGGCACCGATACCCTGATCTGGAAATTCATCGTCTACACGATGCTGCTGTCCTGCATCGCGGTGGGTCTGGCGCCTGCCTTCAAGATGCATTTCTGGAACATCGGCGCGGAAGGTCAGCTGCTGATGGGCGGCCTGGGCGCCCTCATCCTGATGAAATTCTGCTGGCAGCTCCCCTCTCTGCTGCTCATCGTACTGATGGCGCTGGCCGCCATCCTGCTGGGCGCCCTTTGGGGCATGATCCCCGGCTTCTTCAAGGCAAAATGGAACGCCAACGAGACTCTGTTCACCCTGATGATGAACTACATCGCCACCCAGATCGTCCTCTATTTCTGCACCATCTGGGAGGGTACCAAGGGCACGGTCAAAATCGGCGTGGTAAACGGCAGCAGAAAGCTGGAATCCTACCACCAGGGCTGGATCGGACAGATGTTCCGCTACAACACCTATGACGCCAACGGAACCCCGATGTTCGTGGACAACGGCTTCAACGACAAGGACTACTACTGGCTGGTCCTGATCGTCCTGGTCGTGGTGGTTGCCATGTGGGCTTATCTGCGTTATACCAAGCAGGGCTACGAGATCTCTGTGGTCGGCGATTCCGTCAACACCGCGAAGTACGCCGGCATCCGCGTCAACAAGGTTTACGTCCGTTCCATGGCCATCTCCGGCAGCGTCTGCGGCTTTGCAGGCTTCCTGGCGGTCTCCGCCGTGTCCAGAACGCTGACCGCGGATACCGCGGGCGGCAGGGGCTTCACAGCCATCATCATCGCGTGGCTTGCCCACAACAACCCATTCCTCATGGTGGTCTTTGCCGGACTCTACACCTTCATGGAACTGTCCGGCAACCAGATCGCCTCCGCTTTCCCAAAGGTCAACAACGAGTATTCCAAGATCCTCACCGGCATCGTGCTGTTCTTTGTGCTGGGCTGTGAGTTCTTTACGAATTACCGTGTGAGGCTTGCCCACAGGAGCAAAGGAGGTGCGGCGAAATGAACGGATTCCTCGGATTTCTTTCTTCCTTCAGCACGACGCTGACCACCGCCATCACCTTCGGCACCGTGATCCTGTTCGGCGCTCTGGGTGAGATCCTGACGGAAAAGGGCGGCAACCTGAATCTGGGCGTGCCCGGCATCATGTACATCTCCGCCATCTCGTCGCTGGCCGGCTCACTCTGGTTTCAGAACCTCACGCCGGGTCTCGGCGCTTCTCTGGGCGTGTTCTACCCGATCCTCTGCGTTTTGGTCTGCCTGGTCTTTGCCTTCGCGGCGGCCATGCTGGCGGGACTGCTGTTCTCCTTCCTGACCATCACCCTGCGAACAAACCAAAACGTCACAGGCCTGACACTGACGATCTTCGGCACCGGAATCGCCAACTACATCGGCGGTTCCCTGGGCAGCGTCGGCACCGTCAGCGCGGACATCACCAGCGGCGCTGTGAAGGCCTATATCCATCCGCTTGTGGTCTGGCTGGACGGCTTGACCGAGCATTTCAACCTGGGCACGCTGCTTTTCCGTCACGGCTTTATGGTCTATCTGGCCATCATTGTGGCAATTTTGCTCAAGATCTTCCTGAACAAGACCCGCACGGGCCTGTCCCTGCGCGCCGTGGGCGAGAACACCGCCACTGCGGACGCCGCAGGCCTCAACATCAACAAGTACAAGTATCTCTCCACCTGCATCGGCGCCGGTATTTCCGGTCTCGGCGGCTGCTTCTACGTCATGGAATACATCGACGGCCTGTGGTCCACCGACGCGATCATCGGCTCTCTGGGCTGGCTTGCCGTGGCCCTGGTCATCTTCGCCACATGGAAACCGCTGCGCTGCATCTGGGGCGCCTATCTGTTCGGCCTGCTCTCCTGGTTCTACTTCCTGATCCCCGGCCTGTTCAAGGGCTCCGACAAGATCTTCCAGATGCTGCCCTATCTGTTCACGCTTCTGGTCCTGATCCTGGTCTCCCTGCGCAGAAAGCCAGAGGATCAGCCTCCCGCTTCCCTGGGCAAGGCCTACTTCCGCGAAGAGCGATAAAGGAGGCGTCGATATGGATCAGCTTTCTTCCCGTCTTGCAGCTGCTAATCGGCTGATCGACGTTGCGACAGGCAGATCGCCCGCCGACCTGGTGTTGAAGGACGCGGTCTATGTCAACGTATTTTCCGGTGAGCTCTGCCGCGGTGACATCGCCATCGTCGGCGATCGGATCGCCGGCATCGGCAGCTATTCCGGGATCACGGAGCGCAGCGTGAAGGGCGTGGTCTGCCCCGGCTTCACCGACGCGCACATCCACCTGGAATCCAGTCTGGTCTCCCCTTCCGCTCTGGCCAGAGCCGTCGTGCCCCACGGAACGACCTGCGTCGTCACCGACCCCCACGAGATCACAAACGTCATGGGAACGAAGGGCATCGACTATATGCTGCAGGCCACCAGAGACCTGCCGATGGACGTGTTCTTCATGCTCCCCTCCTGCGTGCCCGCAACCCCGCTGGACGAAGCCGGCGCCGTACTGGACTGGTCTGCCATCGACCGGTATTACGAGCACCCGCGGGTGCTGGGATTGGCCGAGATGATGAACGCCTTCGGCGTGGTCCACAACGACACCTCAGCCCTGATGAAGATCCTTGCCGCGAAACGGCACGGCAAACGGGTGGACGGCCATGCGCCCGGTCTGCGAGGCGGCGAGCTCAGCGCTTATACTGCGGTGGGCGTTAGGTCGGACCATGAATGCTCCGAGCTCGAAGAAGCGATGGAGAAGCTGCGCCTCGGTCAGTTCATCATGATCCGCGACGGCACGGCTGCCAGGAATCTGGACGCTCTGGTCCCCCTGCTGCAGGGCAAAACGGCGCAGCGCTGCCTTCTGTGTACCGACGACAAGCATCCCATCGACCTGCTGGAAAAGGGACACATCGACTATATCCTTCGGAAGGCTGTTCACTTCGGCGCGGACCCCGTTTCTGCCGTGACCGCCGCCACCAGAAACGCCGCCCAGTACTTCGGTCTGAACGACCGCGGCGCCATCGCGCCGGGATATCTGGCCGATCTCACCGTGGTGGAGGATCTGCGGGACTTCCGGGTGCTGCAGGTCTACAAGGCCGGCTCCTGCCGCTACGACGGCGCGCTGGTCCCCTTCCCCTCGGCCCTGGTCTCGGAGGATCTGCAGGACTGCGCCACGGACACCTTTCACGTCGCCCACATCCGGGAATCGGATTTCGCTCCCAACGGGAGCCAGGGCGTGATCGGCATGGTGCCGGGCCAGATCGTATCCACTGACAACGGCCGTGCCGACGCGCCGGATCCGGAGCGCGATATCCTCAGGATCGCCGTGATCGAGCGTCACAGATCCACGGGCCACATCGGCTTGGGGTATATCCAAGGCTATGGCCTCAAAAGCGGCGCTGTGGCCACCTCCATTTCCCATGATTCCCACAACATCATCGTTGTGGGCACGAACGAATCGGATATGGCTGCCGCGGCCAGGCAAGTGGTGGCTGATCGCGGCGGCATCACTGTGGTGGAAGACGGCGTAGTGCGCGGAAATGTGCCGCTTGAGATTGCCGGTCTGATGTCCGACACGGACCTGCCTGTAC
>JAEEGL014256551.1_pt1 | contig 24474 bp, 23 predicted proteins | sample 9134231 | NCBI WGS metagenome assembly JAEEGL01 (sample SAMN16246548, study PRJNA631951) | gut metagenome | biome: gut microbiome; feature: rumen; material: fiber-attached | host: Bos | place: Iran: Karaj | collected 2018-10
AACTGAGGAACGAGCATTGCAGACCTTATTAAAAGCCGGTCACGGGGCGCTTAATAAGGTTATAAAACTGTGACTACACACGTAGGGCTTTTAGTTTCCCTGTTTTCGGACGCGGGTTCGACTCCCGCCGCCTCCACCATTTAAATTAATTCCGCTAAATTAATTCTGCACTACAAGATTTTTAACTGGCAGTTATTGTTGGTTTTTTATCTGTAAGTGGCGCTGTGAGATGATCTTTTCAAAAGCGCTGGCAATGGCATCAATGAGTTGATAAAAATTGCTCATATCGCCGCTGGGCGGCACTTTATCAGCACTATCGGCATAAAAAAGGCCGATAACTCGCTTGCCGATGTAAATAGGCAAAATAAAGGTCCTTAGCGGCCGAATAGGCCCGCCGAGGCGCTTGAAAAAGCTGTCATAAAAACGGCTGGTGGCCGAAAGACTGCCCAAAAACGGCTGCGCATGATTAAAAACTTTGCGGAACTGCGAGCTCTGGTGCAAAGGAATTTTCATCGTATTGAGATTGGGGTTGCTCTCCATGCCCTCACCGACTGCGGCCCACACTTTGAGGTAATTTTGCTTTTCCACCAAAAGCAAAACGCGCGGCCAGGTAACATGAGCATATTCCAACGTAATAGCGGCTATATCATCGCGCGAAGTGGCCAGAGCCAGTTTTTCAAAAGCCGAAAGCTCTTTAACATCTGCACTATCAGCTATTGTTTCTGCCTGAGCTGCCACATTAGCTGCTTCTGTAGGGGCCACCTCAGTAGCCGCGACTGGAGCGGCCTCCGGATTCGCGGCTAAAGGCTCCACATAATCATTAGCTACCGGGAGCGGCGCTGGCGCTGGGGTACTGACCTCCGCTTCAGCCGGAGCTGCGGCCGGCGGTGTGCTCTCGCTATGTTCGATAATGCTGTTTGATTCCGGAGTAGCTTGCAATTCGCTGGTCATTATCGCGGCATGGCGCAAAGCGGCATCCATAGAAAAAGTATTGCCATCTTCCTGCGAAAACTCAAAACTGGCATAAGTAAAAGCCGGCTCAGCCTCCTTAGGAGCGCTAAAATCGCTGTCATCACCGCTATCGAGCGGGCCGAGTTCATCGCCGAAACTAAGTTCGTTTAAATCTTCAAAAGATGAAGAATCGCTTGCGGCTTCATTATCGGCAACATCGGAGCCAACCACCTCATTTTCGCAAAGATTACGAATTGTTTCGTTAACATAAAAATGTTGTATGGCTTGCTGAATCTGGCTGTCGGTGGCAATCACCGGCACAATTTTGAGGCCGGTTTGCTCCTTTATTTGAGCCAAATCTTCTTCTTTGGTCGGGTCAAAGATGGCCAGGTAGAGATAATTGCCGTTTTTGCGCAACGGAAAAACTTTTTTATCGCAAGCCAGCTCCATATCCACGGCGGAGAGGGCCTCCGGACTAACGCTGGCAAAATCTTCGGCATCGGCCAGGGGCAAATTGTACTCGGCCGATAAATAGGCGGCCAGATGGTGATCGGCAATAAAGCCCAGTTCCACCAGTTTGGAAAGCAAAGTGCCGCCATAGACAATATGGGCATTCATGGCCTCTTCTATTTGCGGCAGAGTAATATAACCGGCTTTATGAAGACCTAAGGCTAAGGCTAATGACACGCAACGCTCCTAATTTAGAGAGATAAGTTATTTAACTTAATTAAACCGGCTTTCAGCCTGGCAACCCCTTGCTTAATATGCTCCTCAGAGATGGCAAAAGAAAGGCGCAAATAGCCCTCGGCGCCAAAAAAGAGGCCGGGAACCACAGCCAGCTTTTCATTTTCTAAAAGATATGTGGCTAAAGATTCAGTATCTTTAATCACATTATTTAAATATTTTTTTACATTTATAAACATATAGAAGGTCCCCTCCGGCAAATGGAAGGAGACACCTGGTATAGCACCTAAAAGCTCTGCCATCATATCGCGGCGGGCGCGGTATGAATCGCGCATCATGGTTACTATTTCCTGATCGCCCTTAAGTGCGGCCACCCCGGCAGTTTGCACAAAACTCGCTGGCCCGGAGGTGCAAGCTCCGGCAATTTTGCCCATGGCTGCAATAACTTCTTTCGGGCCATAAGCATACCCAAGGCGCCAACCGGTCATGGCATAGGCTTTAGAAAAGCTGCCCACTACCAAAGTGCGCTTTTGTAAATCGGGCGCAAAAGAGAGAATGGAACACTTATCGTCCGTATAAATAAGGCGCTCGTAGGTTTCGTCGGAAATAATGGCAATTTGCGGATATTTTCGCAAAAGCTCGGCCAGTTTCGGTAAATAATCGCCATGCGGCACCGCGCCGGTGGGATTATGGGGAAAATTCAAAATAATGAGCCTTGTTTTTGGGGTAATAGCCGCCTCTATCTGCTCGGTACTCGGCACATAGCCGCTCTCCTCGCCGGTGACAATAGGCACCACCGTACCGCCGGCAAAATAGACCATTTGCGGAAAAGAGACCCAATAAGGCGCCGGCAAAAGCACCTCATCTCCGGGATTTACCAAAGTGGCTATGCCGTCAAACAAAATTTGCTTGGCGCCGATGCCTACAATGATTTCCTGCATGGAGACCGGGAGGGCAAATTTTTTGGCATATTCTTCAGCCAGAGCTTCACGCAGAGCCTTTTTGCCGGCGGCTGGGGAATAATAAGTATCGCCGCCCTTAAGAGCGGCTATAGCTGCGGCAACAATGGGCTCCGGAGTGGGAAAATCCGGCTCACCGACAGAAAGAGAAATGACATCTTCGCCGGCTTCACGCATGGCCCTGGCTTTGGCGCCGATAGCCAAAGTGGGAGATGGTGACATAACCTGCGTTCGCTTACTAATCATTATATTTACCCGATTTTTTTAAATTTTTTAATAAGTGCTTCTTCCACAGGGCGCGGCACCAGACCGTGAATATCACCGCCGAAAGAAGCAAGTTCCCGCACAATGCTGGAGCTAACATAAAAATATTCTTCTGAAGTCATCATAAAAACGGTGTCCATCTCTTTATCGAGGCGCTTATTTAAATGGGCGATTTGAAATTCATATTCAAAATCGCTGATGGCTCTAAGGCCGCGAATGACAAAGTGCAGATCGTTATTTTTTAAATAATCCACCAAAAGGCCGTCAAAAGAGACCACTTTTACATTGGTAAGATGCGTGAGCGAAGCTTTTAATAAATCCACCCGCTCTTCTATGGTGAAAAGCGGCTTTTTGGCACTATTGACGGCTACGGCCACCACCACCTCGTCAAAAAGCTGGGCTCCGCGCTCGATGATATTGATATGACCGCTCGTAACCGGATCAAATGAACCGGGATATAAGGCATTTTTTGGGGCCATTACGGCTCTTCTCCTAAAATTTTATAAAAATCCAGGGCGTTATTTCCATAAACGCGGCTTTCGTATAACACCATTTGCGGCAGATTAAAAGAGGGCTGATTCTTGCCTCTTTGACAAATAATGCGCCCTTTAGGCATTAGCAAAGAAAAAAGCGCTGCCGGCCAAGCCATATTTGCCGCTCTCTCCCAAAGCTTATAAGGGGGATCGGCAAAAATATAGCGGAATTTTTGCCCCGAACCGCCGAGCATTTTTACTGCTCTTTCGATATCGAGAGGCCAAAGAGCCAGAGCGGGATTTTGTAAAAGCCCCATTTTGGCCAGCGATTTTTTAAGCGCTGCCAGTTCCGCCCGCCCGGACTCCACCAAAACCGCGGCCGGTGCCCCGCGCGAGAGAGCTTCCAGCCCCATGGCTCCACTGCCGCAAAAAAGATCCAAAAACGGCCCTTCGCTCAAAGTGGGCATGAGAGCATTAAAGAGGGCCTGACGCACCATAAGCGGCGTCGGGCGCACGACAGCATTAGGGACAAAAAGAATACTTCCCTTGTAAATTCCAGCGTTTATTTGAATACGACCAGGTGCTTTATCCATCATAGCTTGCCAAAATTTTCCAAGTTACCGCCGCTACTAGCAACTTCATGGTAGCAACCGCTCCATGTTACTACAGCAGATAAATTTATAAAATCTATTTTATCTATTTTAAAGCTGCACTATATTGCAGCCGGTTGCGCTGGGTAAAACAGGCAACACTATAATTAAAAGGAGCTTTTTTCTTATGCTAGACCTTAAAATCATCAAAGAAAATCCGGAAAAGATCAAAGAGATAATTATTAAACGCGGCATGAATCCCAAGACGAGCGATGTCGATGCGCTTTTGGCTGCCGACGAAGAGCACCGCGCCGCTTTGGTTAAAGTTGAAGCTCTGCGCAGTGAGCGCAATAATCTTTCGGCTGCCATTCCCAAACTTCCGGCCGCCGAAAAGGGCGCGGCAGTGGCTAAAGTTAAAGCGTTAAAAGAAGAACTCACAGCCAAGGAGAGCGAGCTTAATGCTCTCGCCGAAAAGAAAAACGAACTCTGGCGGGCTATTCCCAACCTCCTGGCTGATGATGTACCCGATGGCGGCGAGGATGACGCCATCGAGATAAAAAAATGGGGCGACTTGCCTAAACTGGAAAACCCGCGCGACCATGTGGTTTTAGGCCAAATGACCGATACCATAGATTTTGAGCGGGCAGCCAAAGTCACCGGCGCCGGCTTTTATTATTTAAAACGCGAGGCCGCCCTTTTGGAACAGGCTTTAATCAGTTTTGCCATGGGTAAAGCCATCAAAGCCGGTTTTTGCCCCATGAGCACCCCGGATTTGGCACGCGACACCATTTTGAGCGGCATCGGCTTTAATCCCCGCGGCCCGGAAACACAGGTTTATTCCATTCAAGATATGGATATCTCCCTGGTGGGTACTGCTGAGATTACTCTTGGGGGCTACCGCAGCGATGAAGTTTTAAAACTGGAGGAGCTGCCGCTGCAATTTGTCGGCCTTTCCCACTGCTTCCGCACCGAAGCCGGAGCTTATGGGCGCACCTCACGCGGACTTTACCGCGTGCACCAATTCAGCAAAGTGGAGCTCTTTGTCATTTGCCGGCCGGAAGAGAGCCCGGCCTGGCACGAAAAAATTCTGGCTCTTGAAGAATCTATTTTGCAAGAGCTCAAAATACCTTACCGCGTCATCAATATTGCCGCCGGCGACCTGGGCGCTCCGGCACTCAAAAAATATGACATAGAGGCCTGGATGCCCGGACGCAATGCCTACGGGGAAGTCACCAGCTGCTCTAACTGCACCGATTACCAAACCCGCCGCCTAAATGTGCGCTTTAAAAACAGCGAGGGCAAAGTGAATTTCTGCCACATGCTAAACGGCACCGCCACCGCTGTCTCACGGATGCTCATTTCGGTAATGGAAAATTATCAAAATAGCGACGGCTCAATTACCATTCCCGAGCCTCTTTTGCCTTATATGCACGGCATCACCACCATTCCGGTGAGGAACTGATATGTCTTTTATGTGCGCCGGCAAAAAAACCATTTTCACCCTTTTCACCGCCCTTTTACTCCTGGCGCTCTCGGCCTGTAACAAAGAACAACAGGCCGAGCAGCTGGAAATGCAGCGCTATGCCGTGCCCGACCAAGGCCTCGAGATCTTTTACCCAGCTGCCTGGAGTCAGCGCTATGATGAGCGGCAAGTTATTTTTTATCCCAGTGCCGAACTAAATAATCCTCTAAGCCCCAAAGTGGCTCTTGAGGTTGTGGCCGGAGCCAAAGGTTTTGAGGAGACAAAGCGCGATTTAAAACAAATTGTGGAAGAAGGTTTAAGCAAAATTCCCAAAACAAGTGCCCCAAAAGTGCTTTTGCGCGAGCGCACTACTATTTTAGGCCAAGAGGCAGAAGACCTGGTAGTGAGCCTAAAAATCGGCGAGACCGCCTTTAAAGAAGAACTTCTTTATATTCCGCACCAGGGGAATTTTATTGCCCTCTACTACCTGGCCCCGAAAGATAAATTCGAGGAATATTTACCAATATTCCACAATATGCTTCTTAAATTATCGCTTAGCGAATAATAGGCTTTTTTTAAAAGACGCTATATTGCCCTTCGTTTTCCCCGGGAGTTAAATTAACCACTTTGGCTATTTCGCCCAGAATTTGGTGGCGAATATGGAGGTCATAATTCCCCGGCGGCAGGCCATTAAAAGAATAGTGGCCCTCGGCATCACTTATGGCATAAAGCGGCTCGGCGGCAACATAAATTGTTACATAGAGCCACTCTCCATGCCTTAGTTCGCCAAGTTGATAAAAACCGGTTTTTTGCAAAGTAAAAGAGCTATCGGTAGCCGGGGCCAGGGTAACCTGATTAACAATAGCTTTATTATAAATCAGATAAATATTATGACTGGCCGCTTTATCCTCATTAGTCAGCAAAAGAGAGCCGCCGTCTGCCAGCACCAGATAAGCGGGTGCAAAGGCACATTCATCAACTTTAACGCGGCCGCCCGGCGGCACAGCTTTGGCAGCCAAAGCCGTGGGAAGCTCACTTAGCTCTTTGCTACCGATAGTAATAAGCGCCTCGGCCAGCTGCCCCTTCTCACCAACTTTGAGCACTGCTTCCTGCTTGTGGCCGCACCAGTCGCTGCCTTTTTGGCTCTCACCATGCCCATGATAACTAACAGTGCCATGCAGGGTAGCCGTTTCAGCTGTTTTTTCGCTAAAAGAGCTCACCTGACCATGACAAGCCGCTAATTGTAAGATGAGCAAAATACCAAGAAAGCTGGCCGGAAAACAGGCTTTCATTGCTTTACCAACTCGATAATCTGGGCCACAAGTTCTTTGGCCAGAAAGAGTTCTTCCGCCCGTGATTTGGTAGCCAGTTCACCGGCGGCGGCAATGGTTATCTCCCCGTTTTTGAGTTTTTCTTCGCGGAGCTCTTTGGCGATTAGCTGCTTGGCACCATCAAGAGAGTACTTTTTATCCTTTAAAAGTACTTTAATGCGCAGAAATAACTCTATATCACGGCGGCGATAACGCCTGTGGGCACTAGTACTCCTCTGCGGTCTAATACACGAAAACTCTTTTTCCCAGTAGCGCAAAGTGTAAGCCGGAACACCAACCGCCTCCACAGCCTCGCGCATAGCGAAAAATAATTTGTCGTTTTTCTTGCCGTTAAAAGCAGCCGCTCCGGAGCTGCACAGGGCCATAAGCTCTCTCTTAAAATCAGTTGATGATTTGCTTGAGCAGCTGAGAGGGCCTGAAAGTCAGTACGCGGCGAGGAGAAATCTCGATATCTTTACCTGATTGCGGATTACGGCCGAGACGTGCTCTTTTCACGCGCACTACAAAGTTACCGAAACCGCTGATTTTGACCTTTTCGCCATTACGCAAATTCTCTTTCATAATGGAAAAGAGATCCTCCACCACACCGGTAGCATCTTTTTTAGAAAAACCAAGTTCACGATAAATTTTCTCTACGATGTCTGCCTTAGTCATCAAATCCTCCATTCGGGTGACTAAAAAAACAACGCGAATTAGCTAGCACAAGGGGGCCGTTAAAACAAGTAGGAAAATTCTCTTTTTTCATTTTCCGCCGCGAAAATATTTTTTGCGTTTTTAAGGTACTCAAAAAACTACATTGTGGAATATAATAACCTCCCCTGATGTCCAGGGACAAACGGAGTGCCAACTCCAAGAGGAGGTTACCGCATGAAGCCAAGAAGTAAACCGGCCCTGCTACTTATGTTCACTGCGCTTACAGCTTTTTCAAGCTGCCGGGAGACGCCGGAGCCTGTTCCGACTAAACCCAGTGGCCCAAGCCAGCAAGATCCGGTTCCCGGGCATGAATGCGGTACACTGCCTGTTCTTTCTTCCGGCAGTCACTGCGATGTTACCCTAGGCACCAATAAAGCTCTGCTCATCCGCAGTAATATTTTAGCCCCGAGCGAAGTTTTACAAGGCGGCTCGGTGCTGCTCGATGAAGACGGAATCATCCAATGCGTGGGCTGTAACTGCGCCGCTGAGAACCTGGCCGCCGGCGCCACCGTCATGGTTTGCCCGGACGCTGTTGTTTCCCCCGCTCTCATTAATGCTCATGAGCACATCGGCTGGGCCAAACTGGCACAGCCGGCCACCTACACTGATGAGCGCTATGAACATCGCCACCACTGGCGCAAAGGCAAAGCCAGCCACACTAAAATACCGCAACCCGGCAGCTCCAAAGCCGATGCCGACATTTTATACGGCGAACTGCGGCACTTTATCTCCGGCACGGTTTCCATGGCCGGTGCTGGCAAAGCCGACGGCCTTATGCGCAACCTCGATGAAAATCTCTCCGATACCAAAGAGGTGGGCGGCAATGTTTATAATCAAACCTTCCCGCTGGGTGATAACGACGGTAATTTATTGACCTCCGGCTGCAATTACCCCTGGAAAGACGACGTTCAAGATCTCAAAAACGAGTGCTATTTGCCACACATTGCCGAAGGTATCAACGCCGAAGCGCATAATGAATTTCTCTGCATGAGCGGCCAGGGCAGCGGCAGCCGCGACCTAGTAGAGCCCAATACAGCCATTATCCACGCCGTGGGCATGAGCGCTATAGACGGCGAAGAGATATTAAATAACGATTCTTCCGTTGTTTGGTCGCCGCGCAGTAATGTCTCTCTTTACGGCAACACCGCCCCGGTCACCATGTACCACAACCAGGGCATAAACATTGCCATGGGCACCGACTGGGTGCTCTCCGGCTCAGCCAATATGGTGCGCGAGATGGCCTGCGCCGATTACATGAATAAAAAGCATTACGGCAGTTTCTTTAAAGCCTCCGATATCTGGCGCATGGCTACGGAAAACAGCGCCCGCGCTCTAAAAGTTGAAGACAAAATCGGCTTTTTAAAGAATGGCTACATCGGCGATATAGCTATTTACGCCTTAAACGGCGGTGCCAGTAGCCAAAATGTGGAAACTTATTATCAATCCATCATCGACTCCACTGCTGATGAAGTGGTCTTAGTTTTAAGAAGCGGCGAAATGGTCTTTGGCGATAGCGATATTTTTGATGCAGCCAATATTAACGATTGCGAATCCATGGGTGATGTCTGCGGCTCCACAAAAACTATCTGCATGACCGGTGCCCAATCAAAATATAGTGAAATAAAAGATGATGGAGCCTACAAGCTCTTTTATTGCAATAACAAATGGGAAGCCGAGCCGCCCTGCGTCCCGCAGCGCGATAACAAAGACAAAAACGGCAAAGTAATAGACTTTGGCGCCAAAGTCTCCACTTATGACGGCACTACTTCCAAAGATGACAGCGACGGCGACGGCGTGCCTAATAGTGAAGATAACTGCCCCACTATCTTTAACCCCATAAGACCTCTGGATAAAGGCGTGCAGGCCGATACTGATGGCGACGGCGTCGGCGATCTCTGCGACCCCTGCCCCACTGAGGCCAATACCACTGAGTGCAGTAAAGCCGATCCTAACGATCGTGATCGCGACGGCGTAAAAGACGATGTCGATAATTGCCTTGGCAAATATAACCCAGTAGATGCGAGCGGCAAACAGCCCGATGCCGACGGCGACGGCAAAGGTGATGCTTGCGATGAATGCCCGAATGCCCCCAACCCCGGCAGTGCCCTGTGCCCGGCTATGGATTCTACTATTCCTGCCGTGCAAGGCGGCGAAGTGGCCGATGAAGTGCGCGTCAATGTCAGCGGCTACGTCTCGGCAATAGCCGCTAATACCAACAACAGCTTCTTTATCCAAACAGCCGCTTCATTTGCGAGCAAAGACGCAGCCAAAAATCAAGGTCTTTATGTCTATATAGACAAAAAAGAGACCGAAAATGTCAGCGCAGCCGGCAAGCTGAAAGTGGGGCAAAAAGTTACAGTTACCGCTACTGCCACCACCTTCCATGGCGAAAAAGAGCTCAATCTCGTGGAAAAAATCACTACCACTGACCCCACCGAAACTCCCATGATGCCGCTGGCTCTCACCATAGCCGACTTGATAAGTGAAACTGCCACTCCTTATGAAGGTATTTTGGTCACCTTGAGCGATGTAAATGTGCTTACCGGCGGCACTTCTTATTTCTATATCGGCGAAAGCACAGCCAAACTCTTGGTGGGCAACAAAATTTGGACTAACAGCATTCCGATCTCTACCGGCGCTACTTTAACCGCTATAACCGGTGTAGCCATGTTTGCCATGACCGGTGATGCCAAAGACAGTGTCAGCACCATTGAGCCGCGCGGAAGTGCCGATATCGCCCAAGATTGCTCGGCCGGGAGCACTATTGTGGCCATGAATCCTAAAGCTATCACCTTAGCAGCCGGCGAAAAAGCGGCCATAACTCTCTCTATGAGCTGCCCTGATGCCGCCCAGGAAATTGCCTTAACGCCGGAAGATGCTTGCAGCGATCTCATCACTGTCGGTACGGCCTCTTTTGCCGCCGGTGCCGCCTCTGCCACCGCAGAAGTCACAGCTAAAGAGGGCAAAACCGGCAGCTGTAAAGTTAGTTATAACAATTTTGAAACGATGGTAACGGTAGCCGAAAAAGTAGGCGGCAGTGTTATAGGTTACAAAATCACTCTCACCAAAAACGAAAAAGGCGCTGCCGATCCCAGTAAACTTGTCGAAATAGATGTCCATAACTTTACCGAAGAGGCAGCTGCCGACACCTATGTGGTGGTCGCCAGAAAAATAGCCGATTATGCCACTTGGCAATCAAAAGTGCCTAATTTGCCAGCGCAGGTTAGCGCCGATAAAGTCATATTTGTCAATTTGGGCGGCGGCACCAATGTGCAATTCAATGCCGATGAAGACGATCTTATCCGCCTCTATAAAAATGGCACCGAAGTCGAAGCGGCACGTCATTATATCGGCAAGAATTATGCTCTGCGCCAAAGCGACGGCACCTTTAAAACCTCTACTGCTCCCCATGGTGCCGACGGTAAGGCCCCCAGCATAGTAACCGGAGTGAATGAACCGCTCTATCTTTATGAAACCGGCACCGGCATAGACAGCGGCAACGGCAACTACTTCATCTTCTACATTCCCTGAGCCCCGTTTCTTCATCATTTGCATTATACAAGTCGCATTTTAAAGTAATGATTAAGTTTTTCTCATATAGATAGAAAAGCCTAATTATGAGTTGTTTTAAAAGGCGTTTTTATGCGATACTGGACTTCCCTGATGTCCAGGGGTTCTAATGAGCGCAAGCTCGATAAGGGGGATAATTATGAAGGTTCGCAAGAGCACCGGCTTACTCCTCATGAGCACACTGGCTATGATAATGGCCAGCTGTGTGGTTGACTTGGAACAAGAACCTATGGATTATCCCTCCGGGCCCGGCACCGATAAAGGCCCGGTTATTACCGACAATACCGATATTGATAATACTGATATTGATAACACCGATATTGATAATACTGATATTGATAACACTGATATTGATGTTCCTCCTAACGATACTACAATTGTTGCCAAAAAATGCGGGCAACTGCCTGTTCTGGCCAGCGGCGAGCATTGCGATGTCAGTGCCGGTACCAGCGGCGCTTTAATCATCCGCAGTAATATTCTGGCTCCCGGCACTGTTTACCAGGGCGGCTCCATTTTGCTGAATGAAAATGGCATTATCAAATGCGTTGGCTGTAATTGCGAGAGTGAAAGCCTGGCCGCCGGCGCCACGGTGCTTACCTGCCCGGATGCCGTAGTCTCCCCGGCTCTTATCAATGCTCATGAGCACATCACTTGGGGCAAAAACGCCAAGCCGGCAAATTACACCGACGAGCGATACGAACACCGCCACAACTGGCGCAAAGGCAAAGAGAGCCATTCAAAAATTCCCCAAGATGGCAGTTCCAATGAAGATGACGACATTCTCTACGGCGAGCTGCGCCACTTAATGGCCGGGGCGCTCACTATGGCCGGTTCCGGCAAAGCTAAAGGCCTTATGCGCAATATTGATAAAGAAGATCTGGCGAGTGTCGTTGGTGGCAATGTTTATTACCAGACTTTTCCTCTTGGCGACAGCGACGGCAAAATGCTTACTTCCGGCTGCTCTTACGGCTGGAAGGATGATCTCTCCAAACTCAAAAATGAATGCTATATGCCGCACATTGCCGAAGGTATTAACACCGCAGCTCATAATGAGTTTCTTTGCATGAGCGGCCAAGGCCAGGGCAGCCGCGACCTGGTGGAAGCCAATACCGCTATTGTGCACGCTGTGGGCATGAGCGCTATAGACGGCGCCGAAGTAGCCGATAACAATGCTTCTATCATCTGGTCACCGCGCAGCAATGTTTCTCTTTACGGCAACACCGCCCCGGTCACTATGTATCACAACCAGGGCATAAATATCGCCATGGGCACCGACTGGGTGCTCTCCGGCTCAGCCAATATGGTGCGCGAGATGGCCTGCGCCGATTACATGAATAAAAAGCACTATGGCAGCTTCTTTAAGCCCTCCGATATTTGGCGCATGGCTACGGAAAACGGCGCTATAGCTTTAGAAGTAGATGACAAAATCGGCTTTTTAAAGACAGGCTTTATCGGCGATATAGCCATTTATGCCTTAAACGGCGGCGCCAGTGACGATAATGTGGAAACTTATTTTCAATCCATTATTGATTCTACGCCCGACGAGGTGGTTCTCATTTTAAGAAGCGGCGAAATGGTCTTTGGCGACAGCGATATTCTAAGCGCTGCCAAAGTCAAAAACTGCGAATCCATGGGCGATGTCTGCGGCTCGTCCAAAACTATTTGCATGAGCGGAGCCAACTCTAAATACAAAGACATTAAAGACGGCGGCGCTTATAAGCTCTTTTATTGCAATAATAAGTGGGCTTCCGAGCCGCCCTGTGTCCCGAAACGCAATAATAAAAACAAAAACGGCCAGGTCATAAACTTTGGCAGCAAAGTCTCTACTTACGACGGCACCACCTCCAAAAACGACAGCGACGGCGACGGCGTATCCAATGACGAAGATAACTGTCCTACTATTTTTAACCCCATAAGACCTATGGACAAAGGCGTACAGGCCGATGCCGACGGTGACGGCCTTGGCGATTTATGCGATCCCTGCCCGATGGATACCGATAATGATAAATGCGGCCCGGCCACTCCTGGTGATCTTGATAACGACGGCGTCCCCGATAATCAGGATAACTGCCCGGGAAAATATAATCCACCTGATGCCGAAGGACTGCAGCCCGATGCCGACGGTGACGGCAAAGGCGATGCCTGCGATGAATGCCCGAATAATGCCAACCCCGGTGATGAAGTTTGCCCGGCAGTCAATACCACTATAGCCGATGTACAATCAGGCAAAATAAAAGTAGATACACGCGTTAATCTGGAAGGTATTGTTTCGGCGGTAGCAGCCAACAATCATAACAGCTTTTTCATCCAGTCCAAGGGTTCTTTCGCTTCTAAAGATGAAGCTAAATACCAGGGCCTTTATGTTTATATTGATGCCAAAGAGGCCATTTCTGCCAGCGCAGCCAATCTGGTTATCGGCAGCACCGTAAGAGTTAGCGGCACGGTTAATGAATACTTTGGGGAAAAAGAGCTGGGCAATTTGGAAAAATTGGAAGTTATGCGCACCAATGTGGTAGATGTTGTGCCTTTGGAACTGGAAATTAGCGATTTCAGCTCTAAAACTGCCACTCCTTATGATGCTCTTTTAGCCACCGTTAAAAACGTTAACATAGTTACCGGCGGCACCTCTTACTTCTATATCGGCCAAACCGGGAGCACAGGCAAAGTGCTTGTTTCCAATAAGATTTGGACTAACACCTCCTCTTTTGAAAACGGCGATGTTTTAAGCAGCGCTACTGGCATAGTTATGTTTGCCAAAACCGGCGATGCCACCGCCAGTGTCAATAGTTTGCAGCCTCGTTTTAGCGCCGATTTAGCCCAGGATTGTTCTGCTGGCAGCTCCATTGTGGCCATGAATCCGCCGGAGCTCGTTATCGGCAAAGGGAAATCCGGTAGTATTATTTTGAGCAGAAATTGTCCCGGAGAAGAAGAGGAAATTGAGCTGACGGCAGCACCGGAATGTGCCGGCCTCTTAACCGTAGCTCCCGCCTCTTTTAGCGCCAAAGCCGCTACAGCTTCGGCCACCGTAACAGCCGCCAATCAGATTGGTTCTTGCAAAATAAGTTATGGCAATTTCGAAACAACAGTAAAGATTATCAATGCCCAAGGTTATAGCATTGGCTTATCTATCAACGGGGCGGCCGCCGATACAATTTATACACTGGACGATGTAAAGTCCGATACCTATATTTTGGTAGCCAGGGATGCCGCTAGTTACGCCGCTTGGCAAGCCGGAGTAAGAACTCTCCATGATTTGCCGGCCCAAGTGCCGGCTGACAAAGTTATTTTTGTGAATTTACAAGACGAATATCAATTCAACGGCAAAAAAGACGACACCATATACCTTTACAACTGGGCTGATCAGGTAATCTTTTCCCACCTCATTTCCGGCGGCTTTAACCAGCGGCAAAACGATGGCACTTTTGAGAAAAATGATGCTCCTGTAGGCGCCGACGGTAAAGCTCCGGCGGTTATCAGCGGCGTGAATGAGCCCCTATATCTCTATGAAACCGGTATCGTCAGCGGTGGCACCTACAATTATTTCATCTTCTATATTCCCTAAAATTAAGAATATCTGCTAATTATGCCCTGGCACTGCCGGGAGGATATTCGCCGATGAGTACTTTTTACATTACTGCCCATAGCCTGATTACTGCCAAAAGTGTCGCTGCCGACCCGGAAGGCTATTTTTTGTGGAAGGCCGTTTCCGAGCGCCCGAATGAACGCTTTGGCCGCTTTGATTTACTCACTAAATATGCTCTTTCGGCTGCGGAGCTCCTTGATTTGCCCCTCGATGAGCCCAAAAATAGTTCCAAAGCTCTTATTTTAGAAACTGCCAGCGGCTCTCTCGCCATTGATGAGCGCTATTATAGCGATAAGCGGCAAAATCCCCCCAGCCCGGCTCTCTTTACTTACACTTTACCCAGTGTGGCCCTGGGGGAAATAGCCATCCGCTACCGCCTGACCGGCCCCAATTTAACTCTCTTAAGCCGGGTCCAAAGCACCGGTGCTCTGGGACTTTTGGAGAGTGCGCGGGCCATAAGGCGCAGGGAATGTACAGAAGCTATCTTTATCATGGCCAGTGGGGTAAATAAACAAAATGCCCTTTTTAATGATTTTCCGCCCTCAAAAGCGGCCGCTCTGCGCCTCAGTTTGCTCTCCGGCGCCCCGGGCAGCTTAAAACTGCAAATAGAACGCGGGGAAAATAATCAATCTCCCCACTTGCCGAGAAGGCCGCTCATGGACTATTTAGAGGAAGGCGCATTGGGCTCATGGGAAAGCTCTCTGCAACTGGGAAAACATAGTTATTATTTTAAAATAACAACCATTTAATGAGGATAAAATGGACGCACTGATAAATGAGCTGAAAGAGCATATTATTGAGGCTTTAAGCCTTGATGAGATCACCCCCGAGGAAATTGATGCCGAGGCGCCGCTTTTTGGCACCGGCCTGGGCCTTGATTCAATAGATGCGCTGGAACTCGCCGTTATGGTGGAAAAACACTATCATATACGCATTACCGACAGCGAAGTGGGCAATAAGGCCTTTTCCTCGGTAAAATCTCTAGCCGAATTCATTCAAAATAATTCCGCTCAATGAGAGATATTGTTATCACCGGCCGCGGGCTCATCAGCGCCGCCGGCAGCAATGTCGGTGAGTTTTATCGCGCGCTACAAAACGGGCAAAGCGGGCTTAAAAAACTCTCGCTCTTTAATTCGGCACGCTCAGGCCACTTTCCTGTTGGGGAGATAAATGATAATCTCACGGAATTATGCGGAGAAAGCGGGCTTTCGCGCAGCAGCGAACTGGCGCTCATTGCCGCTCGCGAAGCTATAGCCGAGGCCAACTTAAGCCCCGGCGATTTGGCCAAAGCGGCCCTCATAAACGGTGCCTGCACCGGCGGTATGCTGATAAGCGAAGAGCTCATAAGCCGCCTGATAGCCGGAGAAGAAATAGCTTGGCCAGCTTTTCGCCAGCATGAATGTTCGGTAACCACCGGCAAACTGGCTGCTATTCTGGCTATTCATGGGCCGATCTCCACCATTTCCACAGCTTGCACTTCCGGAGCTCTCGCCATTGCTATCGGTGCTGATTTAATCCAAACAGGCGCCGCCGAGGTGGTACTTTGCGGCGGCACCGATTCATTAACACGCCTGACTTTAAACGGCTTTGCCTCTCTTCTCGTGGTATCGGATATCGGGCCCAAACCATTTGATGCCCATAGGCAAGGTATGTCTCTGGCCGAGGGTGCCGCTTTTATTGTTTTAGAAAGCGCCGATCATGCCAGGAAAAGAGGCGCCAAAGCCCTAGCCACCCTGGCCGGCTACGGCGCAAGTTGCGATGCCTACCATGCCTCCGGCCCGCACCCTGAGGGGCTTGGCGCCGTCAGCGCCATGGAAAAAGCCTTAAAAATGGCCGCAGCCACCCCGGATGATATCGGCTATATTAATGCCCACGGCACTGGCACCAAAGAAAACGACCGCATGGAGGCCAAAGCGCTGCAAAAAGTTTTTAAAAAAGTGCCGCCCTTTTCCTCCACCAAAGCCTTTTACGGCCATCCCCTGGCGGCGAGCGGCGCCATAGAAGCCATTTTGAGCACTTTGGTATTGGAGCACAACTTTTTGCCGGCTAATTTAGGTTTTAAAGATATTGATCCGGAAATCGCTCTTGTCCCTTTAACCGCTGGGATAAAAGCTGCGCCCAATTTTGTTATGAGTAACTCCTTTGGCTTTGGCGGCAATAATGTGGTGCTCATCTTTGGCCGGCCGGGCAAAACTCCCACTATTGAACAGGTGGCCACCCGGCCGGCCAAAGTGGCCATCGCGGCCCAGGCGGCTATTTGGCCGGAGGAAGAAAAAAGTACCTATGTCTTCCCGGAGTGGCTTAGTTTTGCCGGCGAAAAAGTGCAAAAAGTACCGGATGCCGCTTTTAAAAGCCTCTTGCCGCCCATGAAAATCCGCCGCCTGGGCCGAGTGCAGATTATGGCTCTCGCAGCGGCGCAAAAGCTAATACAAATAGCCCCTTTTACCGACCGGGAAGCCACTGTTTTAGTGGCTACAGGCCTGGGGGAACACAGCGAAACAGCGGCTTTTATCGAAAATATGGCCCGAAATAACGAAGCCACGCCAATGCCGGCTAAATTTATCAATTCGGTACATAATTCTCTCGCCGGCCAGTTAGCCATTTGGCACCAACTTAGCGGCGAAAATCACACTTTTACCCACAATAAGCTCTCGCTCACCGCGGCTCTTTGGGAGGCTATGGTCATCCTGGGTAATAGCCGCGCTAAAGAGGCTCTTCTTTTAGCTTGTGACACTCTTTCCCCCTATGCGCTCCTCGCCGGCCGCGCCCTAAATTGCCTTAAAGCGCCTCTTGCGGCCGGCGAGGGGGCGGCCGCCTGGCGGCTTACAGCCGCCGGCAGCGCACCGGAGGCCAGCATCACTTTGGAAGCTCACCTGGAATATAGGCCTGAGCTTTTAAAAAATGCCGACCTTTTGCTGGCCGCCGGCGACGCTGCCCTGCCCCAGGACTTGCCGGCTGATTTACCGATTGCCACCTGGGAAGAAAAGAGCGGCGTCTTTTGTACTTCCAGCGGCCTGGGGCTTACGGCCGCCACGGATAGCCTAAGCTGTAACGCGCTTTCAAAAAAGCTCACCTTAAAGCAGGGGAGCCCTGGGGCATTAAAGCGCATTATTCTTTGCGAAACTCTGGGGCAAAGGCGCTTTGCCATAGTGGCAGAACATTTATAGCTTTTGGCCACAGCCGGCCCTGGCCCGGCCAGTTAATTTGAGGAGTTAGTCCATGAACAAACATTATCTCTTATTAATGGCATTAAGCCTCATCTGTGCTTGCGGAAATAATAATAAAAACAAAGAAAACGGCAATCAGCAAGAGCATAATCAGGACAATAAGCCTCCTCTTCCGCCGGCACCGCAAGCCCAGGATACTTGCACCGCCGGTAGCGCCAAATGCGCAGAAAAACAGATTCAGTATTGCGAAGGCAGCTCATGGGGCCTCCCCAAAAACTGCCCGGTTAATAAGGAATGCCGTGAAAATAGCTGTGTGCAGGTAGTTACAACCAGAGAAAAGCACCCCTTAACCTGCGGCAATACAGTTTGCACTCCCGGGCAGCTTTGCCAAAACGGCACCACTTGCTTGGATCGCACCGCCAAAGCCAGCGCCGAGGGGGCCCCTTGTGACCCGGCTACTTTTTTAGAATCCTGTGACGGCAATACCTTAGTCTATTGCAAAACCGACCCGGCAGGAGAGGAAGAACCGTTAATCACGGCCTTCCCCTGCGGCGAGGCCCACTGCGCTTTGCGCTTTAACAAAAACTTCGGCACCTGTTTTGCCAAAGAAGACATCAACTGCAACGAAAAAACAGCCGGCGAATTTACCTATTGTTATCAGGAAGATATTTCTACATTTTTCTTGGAAATAACAGCCTGCACCTTGGGAGCCGACGGCTATTATTATGCTTTTCGCGATGATATGGAAACTGTTGACTGCGTAGGCTCCTGCCTCGATACTTATTCCTGTAACCGCGCCGATGAAATCCGCACCTGCGCAAGCGAGGGCTACCATTGCGAAGAAAATATTTCTATTGCCTGCGCTCCGGGCAATACTCCAGGAATTTTGGAATATTCCGCCACCAACTGCCTTGATTACAGTAAATATTGCCCTGGCATAAAATGCCTGCCGGAAAGCGGCGAATGTGATTGGGATAAGTGCACCGACACCATGTAACCACAAGCTGCCGTTAAACATGGTTTTCAAAGCAAACCGCCGGGCATTATAAGTCAGAGCTCCAATAAAAAAGCTATCTTTATTCCGGGCTTTTCACTTATACTGGTTTTACATTTTGCCGGGCGGCTCGTTCTGGCTAATGAGCGAAAAAGCGACGGAGTAAAAAAGTGCGTAAAAAGTATCCTGCATTAAATTTTGCCTTTGGGCTTGGGGCCATGTCTCTAATAGCTCTTATGACCTTTTCCCCACCTCTAAAGCCGCTTATGGCTCAGGAAGCGAGCGCCCAGGTAGCCGCCAGCTCCTCTGCCTATGACACTCCCATTGGTTTTTGGCTCTCCGAGGCCACTAAGTCGCAATTTGGCGGCGTCTTTCAAATTTACCAGGAAGGCTCTGAATTTAAAGGTAAAATTGTGCGTCTTTTACCGCGCATCGGCCACCCCGATGATGACCTAAACACCAAATGCGGCGGCTGTGAAGGTGCCTTAAAAGACCACCCCACCGTGGGTCTGCCCTTTATTTACGGTTTTAAAAAAGAGGCCGACCGCGCCCGCTGGAGCGGCGGCAAAGTTATTGATTCCCGCTCCGGCAATGCCTATAGCGCCCGCATGGAAGTAGTGGAAAACGGCAAAAAGCTAAAAGTACGCGGCTACTTAGGCACTCCTATGCTGGGAGCCACCGTATACTGGACAAGAGTCACTTCAAAAGAAGATCTGCGCTCTCCGCTATGAGAGCATGAGGATAAAATGTCTGATATTATAATAAAATTAATGGGTATTACTTACAAACCGCACGGCCGTTCTGAAGAAAAACTCCCCGCCGACGCCCCCATAAGCGTAAAAGACATTCTCTTAAAAATCGGCTACCGCGAAGTGGGGCTGGAGTTTTTTATTATCCACAGAAACGGCGAAGTTTTAAAGCTTGATTCACTCGTAAATCCCGGTGATGAGCTATCTGTTTTTATGCCTCTCGGCGGCGGCTGAAATAAAGCTTTTTTACCTAAATGCCTTTGCCTTAAGCTGTCACTTTTTTGTATAAAAACCAGCCCAAAAAGGCGAGCAGAGCCAGGTAAAAAACCACATCCAGTATCTTATCAAAAACAGTAGCCGGCTTTTCCTCGCCGTCGCTACCGGCTATTTTTCCTGCTTTCGCTACTTGCTTCCCTTCAAAAAATAGCCACGTGTTTTTCTCTTTGGGGAAAACCTCCGCTACTTCCGAAGCGCTCAGGTTTTCCCCAACCCCCTTTCCGCCGCACGGCCTTTGACACCCCGAACCCCGTGCCTTCAATAAAAATGGCTCTCATTATGCTATGTTATAAAATTGTTCTCTCCTGGTTTGCCTTAAAAGCCAGAGGCCACACTTAATACCAGTATCTGCATAACCGCCTCTGGCTTAGCCGGGGCTACCGCCCCGGCACCCTGCCGGGCTAGGTAACATAACAACTTGAAATTACACGATATTCTCCCCATATCTATTTGTAAAAATGGAGAGGGGGTCGGGGGGTGAGGGATGAGAAAAATTGAGAGGCGATTTTCATAAAAATCCAATCAGTTAGGAGGAGAGGTCCTAGAAACCTGCGAAGCACACCCGCCATATTTGACAATAGCCGGGGCGCTACTTTTAAGCTGTCACTTTTTTGTATAAAAACCAGCCCAAAAAGGCGAGCAGAGCCAGGTAAAAAACCACATCCAGTATCTTATCAAAAACAGTAGCCGGCTTTTCCTCGCCGTCGCTACCGGCTATTTTTTGCATGCCGCTGCGAATAGAGAGCAAAGTACCGCGCGAGCGCCGCTTTTTCGGGGCTTCCTTAACTTTTTCATTTTTCGGCTTGCTCTCTTTTGAGGATTTTTTGGCCTTTATAGCCTGGCCACTTGCCTCATTAGCTTCATCAAGATCCGCCGGAATTTTATTCTTCAAAGTTGTTTTTTTCTTTTTTCCCGCCATATTTTCTCCTCACTAATTTGCCAGCCGGGCCGCCAAAAGTCACACGCTCCACCATAGCCAATTTTGATGAGCTATGCCAGAGCTATAACATTCTCAAGTTGCCAGCGGGAGGCTTTTTGCGCTAAAAAGGCTTTGATGTCACTTTTGGCATCCAATTATATAAGGATTGTCTCATGTTAAAAAAAGCACTTGCTGAATGTATCGGTACCTTTTGGCTCGTTTTAGGCGGCTGCGGCGCAGCTTGTCTCGCTTGCGGATTTCCCAGCCATGGCATCGGCTTTTTGGGCGTTTCTTTGGCTTTTGGCCTCACTGTGCTCACCATGGCCTATGCCATCGGCCACATCTCCGGCTGTCACCTTAACCCGGCAGTCTCTTTAGGCCTAGCCGTGGGCGGGCGTTTTAGTTTTAAAGAGCTGCCCTGGTATGTAGGGGCCCAGCTGGTGGGCGGCATTTTAGGCGCTCTTGTGCTTTATCTCATTTTGAGCGGCGCCCCAACTGCTTTTGATTTTCAAAACGGCTTTGCCTTAAACGGCTACGGCGCACACTCTCCGGGCCATTACAGCTTAGGCGCCGCCTTCCTCACCGAAGTGGTGATGACTGCTCTCTTCCTGGTTATCATCATGGGCGCCACCGATAAGCGGGCTCCGGCCGGCCTGGCCCCTATCGCCATCGGTCTTGGCCTCACTTTGATTCACCTTATCTCCATTCCGGTGACCAATACTTCGGTCAACCCGGCCCGTTCCACCGCCGTGGCCGTTTTTGCCGGCGGCTGGGCTATTAAAGAACTCTGGCTCTTCTGGGTGGCTCCACTTTTGGGCGGCGCTCTCGGTGCGGCTTTTTACCGCTTTATCGGTAAAAGTAGCGACAAAGCGTAAAAAGCATACAGTATCTCTCGTCTGAAATATGTGATATAAAAAGAAAGAGGGGGGATGATAAGATGCTTTCTGTGTATGGATATTACGAAAACGGTATATGTATACCGGCAGAAACTTTAAAACTGAAGAATAGGCAACAGGTAATTATCACTGTTGTTGATGATGAACAGCCTATATACCGGGAATCACCTAAAAAAAATGGCACGTTGGCAGAATTCTTTGGTATAATGGATCTTGGCGATGGTTTAACAATCCAAAAGGCTATGCGCGATGAATGGACTTGATTTCATCGCAGATACCAATGCCATTATTTACATAATGGCCGGAAAATCATACACACAGCCTTATACAGATAAGTGTCTTGGAGTTTCTGTAATAACAGAAATGGAACTACTCTCATTTCCATGCGCAATACCGCAAGAATTGGCAAATATTACTAACGTATTAAATAACACCACAATTATTCCACTTACTGATTCAATAAAAAAACAGGCCATTCTAATCCGCCGTTTGTATTCGGCAAAACTGCCGGATGCGATTGTAGCGGCAACAGCTATGATTTGTGGCATTCCTTTACTTACGGCAGACAAAGGATTTAAGAAAATAAACGAGTTAAACTTGCAGCTCCTTGAGCCGGTTATTTCTTAAAAATAGTCACATTTAAGAATAACGGTAATTACTTCTGTTGTTCCTCAAGCTGGGCTATTTTTTCTTCTAAATCAAGCACTTTTTCGCGCAAAACAGCCACCGCTTTGGTGAGTTCCTTATAATCGGCGTGCGATGGCAAATGGGCTTTTTGTAATAATTCCGTCATAATAGCCACCAGCTGCCCCTCGCTTTTGCTAAAAAGATTACCGGCATGCACCGCCACTTTGGTGAGCTGCTCTTTTTGCTCATCGGTAAGCCACCAGATATCGTCAATTATTTTCATATAAACTCCGCGCTCCGCCTGGTTTTTCCTTGCTATAAAGCAAAAAAAACATTAGCATGAAATGGCTGGTTAAACTTCTAGCCAGCATTGCCGAGGAGTTAGCATGAAAAGCAGCAAATTGCAACAGCATCTCTCCGTAATCATTCTAACATCTACCCTACTTGTCGCGGCATGCAATAACAACGCCGAGTCAGAGACAAGTACCGGTTGCAAAGCTATGCTCGGCGATTTAGTCATCACCGAAATAATGCCCAACCCCAAAGGCAAAGACAAAAACCATGAATGGTTTGAAATTTATAATGCCAGTAGCGTAAAGCAAACACTTACCGGCCTGGTTTTACACCAGGAATTCGGGCAAAATAACAAAGTTAAGACCAAAGAGCACAAAGTAAAAGGCCCGTTTACTTTGGAGCCCGGCGCCTATTTCGTCTTTGGCGATGGCGATAGCGATTTTGTAAATTATAATTATGGCACCGGCCTTAGCGATTGGAATAATAACAGCGCCATTCTCTCCATTATGTGCGACAATAAAATCATCGATTCCATAAGCTACGGCAGCGAAGGCGGCCTGCCGGCCCCCACCGAAGGCATCGCCATTGCTTTTGACGGCTCCAGAAGACCTGATGCTCAAGCCAATAACAATGTATCAGCTTGGTGCAATGCACTGGATTCTTATGATAATGGCAATAATTTTGGCACCCCCGGCAAGAAAAATCAGAGCTGTTCCGTTACAACTTGCTTGCAAAATGGCGAGCGGGTAAATGCTCTTACTCCCGCCGCCGGCGACCTGGTCATCACCGAAATTTTGGCCGACCCGGCCGGTTCCGATTCCGATACCATCTCTCACCTTTTGGATTCGATGACAGAATTCACCGAAATCAAAGTAGATAAAAACGAATATATTGAAATTTACAATGCTTCTGACAAAGATGTAGATTTATACGGCCTTTATTTTAAACAAATCAAAGACGGCAATACCGACGGCACTGCCCACCAAATCCTCGGCCTCGGCGAAACTATTAAAAATCGCAAAAGCTGTGTCCGCATCCCGGCCGGTGAATACGCCGTCATTGGCATGAGTGAAGATGAAGACAGAAATTGTTTACTTAGCCCCACCGCTCTCTTCACCGGCAGCCGCCTATATAACAGCAATAGCACTTTTGAGCTCTATACAGCCGAGGGCGCTATTATTGAATCAGCCCCCTATGTGCACAAAAAAGATAGTGTTTATGCCCTAAGCCCCGCCTATTTGGATGCTACATCCAATAATGATCCCACCCACTGGTGCTCTATCCGCGGCATAGGGCTCTGTATCGACCAAGGCACCCCGGGAGAAAAAAATAGCATCTGTGTGCCCGATAGCGATACCGATGATGACCCAGGCCCTGTTACCTGTCCAGGAACAGCCCCTGTAGCCGGTGATTTAGTAATAAGTGAGATTTATTCCGCTCCTGGCCCCAAAGCCGACGAAGAATTTAATAAAGAATTTGTCGAAGTTTATGCCGCCAAAACCGTGCAAGTGAGCTCCCTTACCATCTCCAGTAAATCAGCTTCTAAAGTGCGCAATTTTACTGTTGATTTTGGCGAATGTTACACCTTTGAAGCCGGTAAATATGTCACCTTTGGCGGCAGCACCGATGAAAACGAAAACGGCGGAATTACCATTGATTTTGCTTACACCGGTCCTAAAGGCGGTCTATATAAGCCGACTAAAGACTACGTTATTGAGCTGCTTTATAACAATCTGCTCATCGACAGCGCGCCCAATGTCATGGGCAGCGCTTTAAAATCCGCCAACTTATCCGCCGATAAATTAAACGCCGTCGATAATGATGACAGCGCCAACTGGTGCTTGGCCGATCTCACCCCGGGCCAGGCTGCTGGCATCTGTAGCAATGAAGGCCCGGATACCGATGACTGCGATACCGAAAAAGCGCCCATCAGCGGCGATATCGCCATTACCGAGATTTATTCCGCCCCCGGCCCCAAAGCCGGCGAAGAAT
>JAEEGL016811669.1_pt1 | contig 24474 bp, 19 predicted proteins | sample 9134231 | NCBI WGS metagenome assembly JAEEGL01 (sample SAMN16246548, study PRJNA631951) | gut metagenome | biome: gut microbiome; feature: rumen; material: fiber-attached | host: Bos | place: Iran: Karaj | collected 2018-10
AGTGCCTTCCATGCCTCTTCCACGATGAGCACCTTGCGGATGCCCTTCAGACGGCGCATCTTGTTGATGAACGCCTCCATGATGATGATGGTCACCACGGGGAAGAGTTCCCTGTTGTCCTTCACCGTGTCCACGTCGAAGACCACAAAGCGCTTGTTCAGCAGGTCGATGTTCTCCTTCGAGTTCAGCAGGAAGTCGTAGCGACCGCCCTTGTAGTACTGGCGGAGCGTCGTCAGGAAGTTGTCAATATTGAAGTCTTCACGCTCCACCCTGATGTCACGCCCTGCCATCTGCTGGCGATAGACATCGCGCACATACTCATAGAAGGTGTCGAAGCATGGCACGATGTCCCTGTTCGTCTGTATCAACTCTATGTAGGCATTCAGCGCACTGCCCAGCTCCCCCGATTCCGTCTTTGTCACCTTCTCGTTGTCGCTCTTCCAGAGTGTCAGCAGCAACGTCCTTATGCTATCCTTCTTCTCCACGCTGAAGAGCATATCCTCGACATAGAACGGATTGAACGAAATGGGTTTCTCATCCGAATAGGTGTAGTATATGCCGTCCTGCCCATGCGTCTTTCGGTTGATAAGGCTGCACAGTCCTGAATATGAGTGTCCGGTATCGACAAGCACGATATGCGCTCCCTGCTCATAGTACTGGCGCACGATGTGGTTCATGAAGAAACTCTTTCCGCTACCCGAAGGCCCTAGCACGAACTTGTTGCGGTTGGTGATGATGCCCTTCTTCATCGGCAGGTCACTGATGTCGAGGTGCAGGGGCTTTCCCGTCAGCCTGTCCACCATCTTGATGCCGAAGGGTGAGAGCGAACTGCGGTAGTTAGTTTCCTCGGTAAAGAGGCACACCGTCTGCTCGATGAACGTATAGAAAGACTCTTCCGCAGGGAAGTCTGCCTGATTGCCGGGGATGCCGGCCCAGTAGAGTGTCGGGCAGTCCACGGTGTTGTGCCTCGGCATACACTCCATACTTGCCAGCTGGCTTCCGATGTCGTTCTTGGCACGCTTCAGTTCCTCGATGTCGTCGCTCCATGCTATGACGTTGCAGTGGGCACGGACACTGATGAGACCGTTGGAGTGCGCTTCATTCAGGTATTCCTCAATCCACTCGCTGTTGATGGCATTGCTGCGGGAGTAGCGGCTGAGCGACTGCATGTTTCTCGATGACCTCTCAAAGCGCAGCAGGTTTTCCTCGCTGTTGTCGAGTATCACATACTGGTTGTAGATGTGGTTGCATGGCAGCAGAAGTCCCACGGGACTGGCGAACGACAGGCGGCAGTCGCTGCGGTCTGTGCTCAGACGCTCATAGCGCACGTCCGTCCCCACCTTTGCCGGGAGGTCGCCAGTACCAGAGAGCGTGAAGAGGCACAGGCGGTTGTCGCCCACGCGCATCTCCGCAGGGTCGAGGTCGATGTCCTGCAAGGACTTGTCGCCCTCAGGCTGTAGCGAGAGGTAGCGCCCGATGATGCCTGTCTTATACGGAGTGCCGATGATTTCATCCTCCGTCAGTCTGCGCAGACTGACAAAGCCTGAGTCGTTCATTATGTGCTCGAACTGGTCAGCGGCTTCCATAAACCGTGCCGCCGTTTCCCTGTTCACCTCCCTGGAGATGATATGTCCACGGCAGAGCGTGGAGAAGTTGCTCTGCATACGGTTACGCTCCTTCGTGGTCTTGGTCAGGTAGAGATAGCACCTATGATTCAGGAAGGGACGCTCGTTGAAATGACGTTCGAAGCTGCGTGAGAGAAAGCTCATGCCGTCCCTGTGCAGTTCCGGCTCGTACTTCTCACGGACAAACCAGTCCTGCTTATGCACGATGCTGTAGTCTGGCAGCACCTTGATAGCCTTGCACCAGCAGGCGTGAATGGCCTCGTACTCGGCTGAGGTCACGGTGTAGAGTTCGGGCAGCGTCACCTCGTAGCAGACGGTGATGTCCGCATCCTTGGAGACGATGCAGCCGTTCTCCACCGCCAGTAGTGGCAGCTTGTTCTCAATGGTCGATGCTTTCAGTATATTTCTCATTTGATTTCTTGTTTTGCCTATACTTGATGATCTGGTACGGTTTCCTTCGGTTGATCAGGAAGCGTGGCCTGCTTCTCTTCGCCATCAGTTTCATCAGTCCGTACTCCCCGTAGCGTCGGTTGAGGGCGAAGGTCTGCCACACAAGAAGTGAGGCAGACACGACCCCCGTACCGATGCACACCCACTGGTTGACACCAGCAAGATAGAGGATGACGAACAGGACGAAGACGGCAAGCAGTCCTCCTGTGAAGATGAAGAGGAACTGCGCCTTCAGCCCCTTGAACTCAACCGACTGGCCGATACCCTTGTTGATGCTGTATTCAGCCATGTCAATTCCTCCTATACCTTAGTCAATATGCATAGGTTTAGAGGAAGAACGAGCGCAGGATGGTAGCAGCCACGATGAGGAAGATGCAGGCACCGAACCATGAGGCTGCGGTCTTCGAGGTGTCGGGATCGCCCGAACTGAACTTGCCATAGACCTTCACACCGCCGATGAGTCCCACGACGGCACCGATGGCATAGACCAGCTTCGTTGCCGGGTCGAAGTACGAGCTGACCATTGACGTTGCCTCGTTGATGCCGGCAAGTCCGTTGCCCTGGGCCGTTGCGTTAACACTTGCAGCCACTAAGAGGGCTGCGATCATTCCGATTCTCTTGTTTTTTTTAGACATAATGCTAATGTTTGATTGTTAATGAATAATGTTTGTTAAATGAAGTTACGGATGTCTATGTCCGTAGAGTTCTCTGTCTTGAAGGACCTGCGTCCTTTATCTGTTGCCAATGTGGATTCCGTCCCTGTTTCGTTTTCCATCCTCTCGCACCTGTCAAGCAGATTGCGGACTCTGGCCTTGAATGCCGGGTTGTTCCTTGTGAGCAGTTCGATGAGTTCCGTTCCCTCCATATCCTTGAGTGTCCTGACTGCATTCTGCTCTTCGTCCTTTGTGGCTTTTGCTCCATTGGCAACGGAAACAGCCCTTTCCATTTCCTCACAGGTGAGTCCCTCGGCATAGCCACTGGCAGGATTGTCATCCTCATAACTTAGCTCTCCCTTGGAGTAGCTGAAACTTTTGAATGCCTCTTCTTCCTCTTCAGGGGTCATCTGCCTGAGTGCTTTTTCCGGCTTTGGCGGTGCAAAGGTAACGTCTTTCTCGTCCACCTCCTCACCTTCCTCTGCCTGTGGCGCTTTTGGCGTTACACTGGCAGCATTTGTCTCTTTGGGCTTAACCTGAACCAGACTCTTACCGATGAAATTGACATCTTTCCCTGTTGTTTGTTCCTGTGCTCTTGCCTTTGGCCGTCCCAGCCTCCTTCTGTCTCGCAACCACTCCCAAGGCTTGATGTCGAGCCAGACGAGATGCAGGAATACAATAATCCATACCAGCAAGATGATAATCACTGTGTTCATCTTCTTTTTCTTTTCAATGTTATACTAATCGTCGTCAAATACCTCCCTATCCCTGTAATACTTGCTTTTCACCTCCTCACGGTTTTTCTCCCACCATTCGTCAAGGATGGCATCCACCATCTGCCCGATCGTGGTCTTGTACACTCCTGCAGCAACGGAAAACCGTCTGTGGTTGTCAATGCGGATATATGCTGACATTCGTTGCACGTTCTCCTTGGAAGCCTTCAGCCTGCCAAGTGTACCACTCTGCCCGTGTTGACACTCTGTTTTTTTCTTTTCAGGGTTGTCTTTGCCTTTCGATGGCGTGAGTGTGGCATCCTTACCGATCTGTTCAGGGGAATCAATGCTTTCTTGCGGCATCATATCCTGAGGCGTTTTTTCCTCGTCTTGCGGTGGTTTTCCCATCCTGACACAGCCGCCTTTCTTGTTCATGCTGACGGCAGAAAGGAACTCGTCTTCATCAATGAAGTCCGTCTTGTTCTTCTTGCTCATGGTCTGCTACTTGCTGATAATGGAAAGGATTTCGTCTGCCAGTTCCCTGATACGGCTTCCCCGTAACAGATGTGGGTCTGGCAGAAAGATGGTGGAACGGAATACGGCTTTCTCCGAATCTGAGAAGTCACGGCGGAAACGCTTGCTGTCGGGAATACGGATGTTCAGTACGGAAAACCCCAACTCTCCGATAACCTCATCGTAGAGATCGTAGATGTCGGTCTTCTCACGACCGTCCACCATTGTCCAGAACAGGCATATCTTCTTTGTGACTGCCTTGCCGGTGGTCATCAGATTGTCCTTGAAGTTGGCGACAAACTGGAGGGCGCTCTCCAATACCAGCCTGTCGGCACTGATGGGTACGAAGATGTAGTCCATCTGTGCCAGAGTGTTCAGCACTCCCTTACTGCGGATGGTGCCAGGCAGGTCGAACAGCACGATGTCAAGGTTCTCGTCCTCGATAAGTATCTCGGCCAGGTCAATGGCATCAACGGGATTGGTGGCAACAACGGGGAAAATGCGCTTGCCCGTCTTGCGGAACACGTCTTTTGCCGCCTCCTTGTCTGTCTCGTTGTTCTTGATGAGAAGCAGCTCACGTTCTCTTGCATCACTGATGCTGTGCTGTGGATCGTCGCAGTCGATGACTCCGACATTCTTTCCTCCGATGTTGTGGAGGTAGTTGGCAAGCAGCATCGTGACGGTTGACTTTCCGATGCCGCCTTTCTGTGTAGCTATTGCTACATACAATTCATTAGTTTTTTCCTTACTCATGTCCTTACTTCTTTATTACTTTATGCGTTTATTGATTTGTGTCTCTGAATGCCTGCCGCAATATTCATCTGCCAATGTAGTCATACGGCTTTGCAACTGTCGGTCTAAGTGATTATGTACCCGATTGTATGCTTGAATAGCTGTTTAGCTATGTAGCTACATACTTATGTGGCTACGTACTTATGTAGCCATGCAAACATATTGTTGCACACATATCCTGATATATGGACACACGTTTGCATGTCTGGTCGCGTATGCGAATTGGTAGCTTTCTACTTACGTTCATAACTGCTTGATTAAATGCTTGCGGAACTATTTCCGTGTGCAAAGGAACACCGATTTTCCTATGCAGCCAAGCATTCAGATACCCCTGACGATATATGGCTCTATCGTGGCAGTATTAGTCTCTGATGCCCTCTGTCCCAGTTCACGAAAACACAGTAATTTTGCACCCGGTTAGCAATGCCACATGCTGACGGACAGCATTGACATTGGCAATCCGACTCCCATACGGACAGTTTCCGACCTCTCCACACTGCGGAAACGGTCTCTTTCCTTTCACAGGAATGAGTGATGTCCGACCGCTGGACACGGTGATACAAGGCTGGTATAACCCTATACGGGTAATCACTCTTCTTTGTTTCAACTGCCAACCGCAGTACTGAGAGAAAATCCAACCGCATACTGCGGTATAAGGAACTATTCATCTGACCAGTCTTTTGAGACCTGTCAGACTGCGTCCGCCATTCATGCGGATCTTGATGTTCCCGAGAACATAGCAAGGTATGTTTTCTGCTGCACGAAACTATGTTTGCAGCAGAAAACTCCTTGCTCTGCCGAGGGACTGGTGCTTGACTCCGAAGTCGTCATGCCTGTTCATACTTGCCGTAGGCTGAGAGTCCATACAGGAAAATGTAGGTAGTGAGTGATAGCTATAATGTCAAACAAAAAAGGATTTTAGAAATGAACATTCAACAAAAGAAAGGCGGGAGGAATCCCAAGCCTGATCCTGCAAGAAATCGTTACTCCGTGAACTTCACGAGTCAGGAGCACATGCGCTTTCTAGAAATGTATGACCGTTCGGGAATGACGAGCAAGTCTGCATTCATCAAGGCGCAGTTCTTCGGCGAGACGTTCCATGTGGTCACTTTTGATAAGGGACAGCATGAATACTTCGCGAAGCTGAGCGATTTCCATGCACAGTTCCGTATGGTGGGCAACAACTACAACCAGACGTTGAAGGAACTGAAGAGCCATTTTTCAGAGCGCAGGGCAATGGCACTGACCTACAAGCTGGAGAAGTATATGATGCAGCTTGTCGGGATTGCATCGAAGATGGTGGAACTTACTAACGAATACAAGGACAGATGGTCGCAAAGATAAGTCTCGGCAACTCTCTGTTTGGCGCATTGACCTACAACGGTGAGAAAATCAACAGGGATGAGGGGAAGGTTCTTGCGACCAACCGCATTTTCAATGACGGGACTGGCAAGGTAAACATCCATAGGGCAATGGAGGAGTTCCTGAACTTCATTCCCGACAGATACCGCACGGAGAATCCCGTGGTGCATATATCCCTAAATCCACATCCCGATGACAAACTGACGGACACGGACATGGAGAACATTGCACGTGAGTATATGGAGGAAATGGGCTTTGGCAGTCAGCCCTATATGGTCTTTAAGCATGAGGATATTGACCGCCACCACATGCACATCGTCAGCATCCGCATAGGGGAGGATGGAAAAGCGATAAGTTCAAGCAACAATTTCTATCGCAGCAAGAAGGCTACGAGGGAACTGGAAAGGAAGTATGGTCTGCACACGGCAGAACGTGAGCAATCTGTTTCCGAGACTCCTCTCCGTAAGGTAAATGCCAGTAATGGTGACTTGAAGAAACAGATTGTGAACACAGTCAAGGCGGTTGTACGTGGCTACCACTATCAGACATTGGGCGAACTCCGTGCCGTTCTCTCCTTATATAATGTTGACGTAGAGGAAACAAGGGGTGTTGCTCGTAATCGTGAGTATCATGGACTAGTCTATTCTGCCACCGATGATAGCGGAAATAAGGATGCGAGTGAGCGAGAGCAGAGTGAGCTTGCTCATTCTGCCGAGTGTGAGCATCCTCGACGGGTTAATCCCGTCAAGGTGGGGAATCCATTCAAGGCTTCCAAGATCGGGCAGTCTGTAGGATATAAGGCAGTGCAGAAGCGTTTCGCATGGTCAGGGAAGCTGATTGCCGATAACGATATTGCCATTTCCATGAAGGAAAAGATAATGTCCATACTGGCAGTAAGTGTCTGTCCGAAGGATTTCAGAAGTCGCTTGCAGTCGCAGGGCATGGATGTCGTATTCCGCTATACGGATACGGGACGTATCTATGGTACCACGTTCATCGATCATGACAGCCGTAGCGTTCTGAACGGCTCACGGATGTGCAAGGAACTTTCTGCCAATGCACTGGAACAACATTTCAACAGTCCCCACGACCGCATGGAAATCTTGCAGGGACAGGATGCTGGGCAAGTCTCTGGTGACAGTACGCTCCATGATACCGGGCAGTGGCAGAGTCCGTCCGCGCCATCCTCTGACTGTGGGCAATCACATTCCGACTTTGAAGGTTTCGGCTCGTTCCTGTCTGACAACCCTACGGTTGATCCTGCCGAGGAGGAGTTCAGAAGACGTATGCAGAGGAAGAAGAAGCATCGAAGTCCGAGACTCTGATCTGACGTCATTCCAATGACATTACATTCAGTTACGATTCTAATTTAAATTCAAATAATGCTTTTCTATGCAACAGGAAGACGATTTAAGGGCACTGGCGAAGATCATGGATTTTCTCCGTGCCGTGAGCATCATCCTTGTGGTGATGAACGTTTACTGGTATTGCTATGCCAGTGTGGAGGCACATGGCATCAGCATCGGTGTCGTTGACAGAATCCTGCTCAACTTCAACCGCGAGGCAGGGCTTTTCCACTCCATCCTCTATACGAAGCTGTTTGCCCTGCTCCTGCTTGCCCTGTCGTGTCTCGGCACAAAAGGAGTAAAGGGTGAGAATATTACATGGACGAGGATATGGGCTGTTATCGGTACTGGCTTTGTGTTCTACTTCATCATCAATTGGTGTATGCTGCTCCTGCCCGTACATGCAGATGTCGTGACAATACTATATATCCTTACCATTGCCTTTGGGTATATATGCCTGATGATGGGAGGACTGTGGATGAGCAGACTGTTGAAGTACAATCTCATGGACGATGTGTTCAACAACGAGAACGAGAGCTTTCAGCAGGAGACACGGCTGATGGAGAATGAGTATTCCGTCAACCTGCCAACACGTTTCTATTACAAGAAAAAGTGGAACAGGGGCTGGATCAACGTGGTCAATCCGTTCCGTGCCACCATCGTACTCGGTACACCTGGCAGTGGAAAGTCGTATGCCGTGGTGAACAACTTCATCAAACAGCAGATCGAGAAGGGCTATTCGCTCTACTGCTACGATTACAAGTATCCCGATCTTTCCACCATTGCCTTCAACCACCTGCTTAAGCATTCCGATGGCTACAAGGTCAAGCCGAAGTTCTACGTCATAAACTTCGACGACCCGCGTCGCAGCCATCGGTGCAATCCCATTCATCCCGACTTCATGACGGACATTGCTGATGCCTACGAGAGCGCATACACCATCATGCTCAACCTTAACAGGACTTGGGTGCAGAAGCAGGGTGACTTCTTTGTTGAGTCACCTATCATCCTATTTGCTGCTGTAATATGGTTCCTGCGCCTCTATCAGGGAGGACGATTCTGCACCTTTCCTCATGCCATAGAGTTGCTTAACCGCAGATATGAGGATCTTTTTCCTGTTCTTACATCATATCCAGAACTGGAGAACTACCTTTCACCATTCATGGACGCATGGCTTGGAGGTGCGGCCGAGCAGTTACAGGGCCAGATAGCCAGTGCCAAGATTCCATTGTCACGAATGATTTCCCCGCAACTCTACTGGGTGATGAGCGACAGTGAGTTTACGCTTGACATCAATAATCCTGATGAGCCGAAAATCCTCTGTGTCGGTAACAATCCCGACAGACAGAACATCTATGGCGCAGCTCTCGGTCTGTATAACAGCCGTATCGTCAAACTGATTAACAAGAAGGGAAAACTGAAGTCATCAGTCATTATTGACGAGCTACCCACCATCTATTTCAAGGGGCTAGATAACCTCATTGCCACCGCCCGAAGTAACAAGGTTGCCGTCTGTCTTGGCTTTCAGGACTTTAGCCAGCTTGTACGTGACTATGGTGATAAGGAAGCGAAGGTTGTTATGAATACCGTAGGCAACATATTTAGCGGTCAGGTTGTAGGTGAGACTGCCAAGCAGCTCAGTGAGCGTTTCGGTAAGGTACTCCAGAAACGTCAGTCGATCTCAATAAACCGACAGGATGTTTCCACATCCATCAACACGCAGATGGATAGTCTTATTCCACCAAGTAAGATTTCAGGACTAACGCAGGGAATGTTTGTCGGCTCTGTGTCCGACAACTTCAATGAGCGTATAGAACAGAAAATCTTCCATGCTGAGATTGTGGTTGACTCCGCAAAGGTGGATGCAGAGATGAAACGCTACCAGCCTATTCCCGTCATTGCGGACTTCACGGATGCAAACGGAAATGACGTCATGGAGCAGACCATCCGCGATAACTACAACCGTATCAAGGATGAGGTCAAGCAGATTGTACGTGATGAGCAGGAGCGCATCAAGAACGATCCCGCTTTGCAACATTTGTTGCAACAGAAGGGGTGACAAATAGAAATCGGAAGGACTCAACAAAATCTTGTTGGTTCTTCCGATTTCTCTTGCATACTTAACCTGGTGTTGGTTAGCTAACGCCTTTCTCTTTCCCTTTTGTCATCTTCCGCCATTCGGTTATGCAGTCCATGCATCATGGATTCGAGAAATGCGGCCCGTGCCGTCAGTTTCCTTCTTTTGATGGCCTGATAGGTTCCGTAGCATTGCTCAAACGGAATCAAATCCCCGAATATCCTGTTGAGGATTTCAAGCAGGTCACGAACGCTGATGTTCCCATCATTTATAACACCCATTGTCTGGAGTCCATAGACCAATTCTACAAAGTCGGCTTTCTTTCCCGTCCACTGCATGATAGGTGATGTAAGGGTATTCTCCTTTGCAAAGGAGATTTCCTTTCCCTCTGTGGTCAGTCTGAGCATCTTCTGTACAAATGCCTGTGCCTTCTTTGCGCAGAGGTCTATGTCAGGGGGAACACCGCTTACGAAATGGAGTTCCGTCTCGGCATAGGTCAGTGCAACTGCCTTGTATCCGTCATCCGCCTGTTTGCATAGTTCGATGACCTGCATGATGAATTCCTGATAGGCTTTATTCGGATTGATTTCCGCATCGCCCCCGATCATTTTGAAAAACTTGGTTTTTGTCAGTGTTAAGTAATCCATAGTTCTATGTTATCGTGAATACATTAAGTTATCTATCCAATAACGTGTATTGTTTGGTATTTGTAGCTGCTATTTCCAACACAAGCCGTTTATTAAGATTTTCTAACTTTTTATAGAAGTTTTTTTGCACGCTTTCGCTCTTTCTTCACGTTGACATCCAAAAGCATGAACAGGAGATTTATCCGCAAGTCGGGAAGAAACAGGATGAAGCTGATGGCAAAAAAGCACTGAATAACGATGATTATGACATTTTTATCGAAATTGCGAATGATGAAAGCTTTGGTTTGAAAATATCCCTGTTTGCATAAATGTTTTGCACATACATTCGCATAATTGTGTTAAAGAAAATTAAAAATGGGGGGGGGTAATTGTTAAAATGTTGAATATTTTCGCAGGATATGCAAACTTATTATTATTTTTGCATGGAATTTCGAAGTAATCATTTATTAGACTCTTACCTAAAACGTAAACTTAAACTTAAACTTAAACATTAAACTAAGACATGATGTTGGGGGATTTTACAATCCTAATAATGTTTACGATAAGAAGACGATAAAATACATACATTATATTTTGCTCTATTGACAAATAGCCACTGAAGAAGATTTGAAGATTACAATAGTCTGATTACCTAAATCAATGGCGAGCAAACGGAGGAATGCTGAAAATCCGTAACTAAGAGTAGGCGTGTAAAACAAATTTGTTAATTTAAACAAATGAAATATATTATATTATTGATTTGCTTATTGCCAGCCTTTATTGAAGGATGGGCACAGGAGTCAAAGACCGAGAAAAAGGATTCTATACCTCCAATCATTGTTGAAGGCACTTTGGAGTATGTGCCTCCAGAGACTGTCGTTATGGTAGGGGGACGTTTGGGCGGAACTGATATTTTTGGTCCACTTGAAGGGGATACTTTAAGAAACGGCAAATTCAGAATAATTTACACACCCGAAAGCCCAACAGATGAATATCAGTTGGTGGCAAAGTATGGTCCGTCCATGGGTCGTCATTTTTTGTTATTCTTTGTTTCTCCTGGCGAAAAGGCTACTATAAAAGGATTTGGAGTTCATCCTACTAACTGGTATGCTATGAGTGACAATCCAAAACAAATTGAGGCAAATGAATATCGTGCCTACTTGGATGAGAAACTCCCAGGATACTGGGATCTGCAAAGAAGAAATGACTGGGTTAATGAAGAGGATGATGACTATTATTCTGTTAAAAAGAAGGTAAGAGAAGCGGATTCTCTATATGTTGAGTACATGATTGAATTCATGAAAGACAGAAAATACAGTTCTGTTTTTGCAGAAAAACTCCTTACTATTTCCCTCATGATTTTAGAGGGTAAAAATAAAAACATGGGAATAAGGGAAAGGGCAGCTGAGTTATTGGCTATAGTTCCCAAGGATGCGCCTTATGATGCATTCATCCATGATGCGAAAAGATACTTGTTACCTAAGTATGAGCCTATTAAGATTGGTGAGAAGTTGCATGATTTTGTGCTCTATGATCATCAGGACAAGGAGCATCACTTGACGGAATTTAATGGTAACGGCAAGTTCCTTCTGCTTGAATTCAACCAAAGGACTTGCGTTCCATGTATGGAGCATCGCCCTAATGAAGTGCTTAACAATCTCTACAAGAACCACTCAGATAAGGTTGATATGCTCATGGTGAATTGTGATGCTAAGTATTATTGGGATATAGAATGTAAAGATCCGAATAAATATGGTAGAGATCCTTGGAATGAGTGGAACGCTAAGGACGAGAAGGAGGACATAATGCAGAGATACGCACAGACAGGTCCTTGCTATTTCTTTGTCTCTCCAGATGGCACTATCCTCGGCAGGATAAGCGACCAAGAGAATCTTCAAGAGGCGATAAAGAAATATTTTGGCTTGCAGAATATGTAATAAAATAGACGGTCTATATAATTTTGCAAAGATTAATCTACAAACCTATGGCAAGTAATTGTCATTGGCAAGCAACGGAGTCAAACGCTGAAAATCCGAAACAAAGAGTAGGCAAAAAACAAAAAATTAAAAAATGAATAAAAAAGTAATGAAGACGGCATTTGCTGCAGTATGTGTGGTAGCCGCAGGTATGGGTGGCCTCAAGGCGTATAACGTTGCCAACCAGTCACAAGCAAATATGCTTCTCGCAGAGAACATAGATGCACTATGTGCAGGAGATGGTGCTGATGGTGATACTTATGAGGACGACTTGATTATGTGTATATGGATAGCTAATAATATGTGTACATCTGCGCCAGGTTCTGGCAGATGGTGTAACGTCTCATATGGTTCTGCAACATATTCTGTGTATCAAGCTTTTTATGATACAAGCAAATGCCCATACTATACTACTGTTCCAGGTTGTTGATTAATTATTTAAATCGCTCGATCTTTATTGGACACTAATGCCCATATTAAGGCGATTTCATGTTCAATAGATTTAGATTAAAGTAGCATTTTACACATATTACATATAAATGCTTTATGTGTAATAATGCTACCCATCTTTTTATTATAAAAAAATGAAAACAGTTATATTTATTTTTTCTCTAATTATTACCTTTGTATCCTGTACTGAACAAGTGGCACAAGTAGAACAAACATTTAACGCTGTAAATTTAAATGGAGAACTGGTAAAAAAGCAATCGGAAAATGCCTCCCAATTCACTCGTTGGATTGTTGGGGATTTAGCAATCTCTGAGAGTGGGGCTGCAAAGAGAGGCTATTATGGAAGTTTATTAGAAAACAATATAATGAAAAAAACAGAACCTGTTTTTTCTGTTGGACATGGACACAATGAATTTGAGAGAATAATGTTAGGTAAAGGACAAGATAGCACTATACTCCTATTAAATATACCTTTGAATGGAAACAAATTCATATCTTTAACGGCAGTTGGCCTTTCTGACAGCATTGCTGATATACGAGATTATAACAGCTGGAAAAAGTATGATGTGTCTAAATTGCCTGCGTTTAGTTATGGAGGAAATGACGTTGTGTCATTATCTGATTCTACATTGTTAGTGATAGGTGCACCTTATAATGCTATTGGGCATATCTTTTCCATTATGGACTATAAGAATCAGAAAATTTTACCATTAAAATTTTGGCCTAATGACGGTACGAACTGCGATAGTTTGATAACACATCGAGTTTATACTGATGAAGCGAAGATTATGTCTAATGGAAAAGACCGTTTCCTATATCAATGTGACAGAGAAAAATACGCTTTTATCTTTTCTATTGAAGGAGACAAGGTAAACGTAACAAAAGAGCTCTATAGTGTTTACCCAGAGTATAAGAAATCAAACGATGGATACAATTATATACAGAAGAATCGTACTCCGGAAGATTTGCATTGCACTGCAAGTTCAAAGAATATATATATACTTTTTAAAGAGTTTGACCACGAAGGAAACAAAAAAGAGAAATGGGATTCGCCCCTTGTCTATGGCGACATAGTGGAGGTTTACGATTGGAACGGAAATAAAAAAAATACATTTCACCTTGATAAAATCGGAGGCCGAATTATTATATCAGAGGACAACAAAACATTATATCTGTTTGAGGATCGTTATGATGAGGATGGAAACTCGAATATATGGGCATATAATTTAGCGGAGTCAAATATATAAGATATGAAAAAAAAAATAGTGTTCATTGCATGTCTTATTTGTCTGATTTTTTCTGCTTGTAATTCACCCAGGAAAAAAATGAGTGAAGCAATATCCCAGTTACTATTGGAACCAATGGAAATCCCATATGGACAAATGGAATGTCTCACAAGTGATTCTTTATTAGCTATTTGTCCTTGGAAAAATGCAAAATTAAAATTGGTTCATTATGTAGATTCTGCACAATGTTCTACATGTTATCTGCAACATATCAAGATGTATGATATATTGTTCCGTCTCGAAACTGACTATGACAATGCTTTTGTAAATGTATTTGTAATAGACCCAGGAAAAAAAGACAAAGAGAGATTGTATTCAGAATTTAGCAATGGGTTGTTGCCAAAGACTCTATTCATTGACACGACGCATGTGTTTGAGGAATCAAATCCCAAAATTCCCAGATATTCAATACTACATACGTTCCTTCTTGACGAGAACAACAAAGTTATTCTAGTAGGTAGTCCTCTGGCTACTCCAGAAATGATGGAAAAACTTTTGTCAGTTGTAGATGATCGATTAGGAAAGAAAAAACGTAAAAAGAAATAATAGTAATGAGAAAATGGACTTCTGTAATTGTTGCGTTAGCCATCTTATTTATTTCATGTGAGAAGGATTTAATTCAAAGTCTTGAATTGGCAGACTCCAATCGTATAGAATTGGAAAAGGTTCTCGAACATTTCAAGGATGATCCAAACCCATTGAAATATGAGTCGGCACAGTTCTTGATAGAGAATATGCCTTATCACTTGGCTTTTTATGGTTCTGAAGCTGAAAAGTATCAGGAAGCTTATACTATAATGGCTAAGAATGCCCAGGATTTTCGTGATAGCGTGGTGAATAAGGAAATAAGTGTCCTTGATCGTTCGCAATTGCAGAAGGTTTCGGATATTCGTACCATAAAAGCAGACTATCTCATTAAGTTTATTAATAAGGCTTGCGATACATGGGAAAAGGTGAATTGGAATAAGGATTATGACAAGTCTTTGTTCTTCAACTATGTTTTGCCATATCGTATGAACGATGAGCTGTTGAGTGACTGGTATGAGGAGATTGACAAGGATTTCTCATACATCTATTCGCCAATAGTATATAGCGAGAAGGGTGTGCAATATCCCGCATACAAACAACAGATTGCCAATGCTAAGGTTGTAGATGCACCTGATGCGCTTAAAGGTAAGGTTGTAAAGATGGATAGGGTAGGGGCTTCCGTCACATATACTTTCCATTCCGCACTTCCTGTTCAAAAGCTTGTAAGATTCAGATATGGCACAATGCTTGTGGATGTAGAGGCTGCAGTAGAGCTTAATGGCAAGCCTGTGGGAACGTTCGACGTGGAGCCTGTTGACAGCAAATACAAATTCAATGTATCACGCTTTGGTATGGTACTTGATTTGCAGAAAGGTGATAACAAAATAACCGTGAAATATGTGAACAAGCCATTCTGTCTTGACTATATGGAGGTTGCTGCATACGAGCCTTATGATGACAAGAATGCCATTGACTACTCTGACACATATTGTCAGATTCAAAATGTGGCAACAAAGAACTATGTATCTCTTGACACAATAAGTTCAAAGATTGGTGAGCCGATAGTTTTGCGTAAGCATTCACCAAAAGACAAGACTTTGAACCTTCGTCTAAACTATCAGGGATATCCTTCTTGGCATATCTGCCCTATGGATTCTGCAAACTTGTATATGGAGAACTATCTGGTAAATCTTGATACAATGGCTATTGTCAGCAAGCAGATAGCTATCAAAGTAGAGAATCCTGACCCTCACTATACAGAAAGTACAAGTTCGTATCAGTCGAAATACATTAATCATCAGAAATGGGTGATAATACCTGTGGGTGATGGTATGTGCAAGATTATGAACAAGCTTTCGGGGTTGTTCTGGGAATCAACAATTGACAAGGCTACGGGCAAGGAAATCATTGTTCAGAATTATTATTCGGGAAAACCTACGCAGAAATGGAAGATAACACAGACGGAAAAGAACCCTCTGGCACAATCATTCTTTAGAGTCGGAAATGTGATGTCAGAGGCTCTGAAGGTGACAGATGTAACGAAGCAGTTCCAGATTGTAGGAAATAGAGGAGGAATTTCTCCAAGTGTTGCAGCTGTTCTCAAGTGCCGTACAGGAGCATGTCCTGACGAAGTTGCCTATGCCACATCATTATCAAGACGCCTTGGTATTCCTGTTGCCATTGACTTTGTTCCTCATTGGGGAAATCGCACGATGGGACACTTTTGGACAGCGTTGGTATTGCCGGGGGGAAATTCAACACCATTCTATATGCAATACGCACCAGGAGACACAACCCAGTTCACCCATAGTCCTGTGTATCTCAAGCCAAAGATATATAGACGTCGCTATGAAATCAACAGGGATATCGTGGAGGATTTTAGTGGTAAAAAAGAAATGCCAGAGTTGTATAGGCTGCCTAAGTTCACTGATGTTACAGACCAGTATCTGCCAACAACTGATGTGACGCGAGAGATCTCAAAGGAATATCGCGATCATGATATCGCGTATATCTGCGTAAACGACAGACAAGGCTGGGTTCCTGTTCACTATGGCAAGATTTCATGGGGTAAGGCAACTTTCAAATCAATGGGACGTAATATCCTATATTCTGTAGGAATCTGGGAATCTGGCAGGATCATACCTGTTGGCAATCCTTTCATTATTGAGAAGAATGGAAAGATAAGGGATATTGAATGCGACTATAAGAAACGCCAGACCATGACCTTGTATCGCAAATATCCATTCTTTGCGCAATTCGATCAGTTCAAGGCCAATATGGACCTTGGTGAGTTCCAAGGAAGCAACACCAAGGATTTCTCGTCTGTTTCTACCTTATTCGTGCATAAGGGATTCACGAGTGGCTGTTCGTATGAACAGAAACTTCAACCTTCAAAGGAGAAGTTCAAGTATCTCCGCTATATAGGTCCTAATGGTTCATACTGCAATGTCAACGAGATAGCCTTCTTCAACGGTAAGGGTAAAAAACTGACGGGTAGGATTATTGGTACTGAAGGTATAGAAAGGCATACAAAGGAAACCGTCTTTGATGGCGATGTTCTTACAGGCTTTAACGGCACAGGTCCTGATGGCAATTGGGTAGGTCTTGAATTGTCAGAGCCTTCGGATGTGGCTACCATTACATATATGCCTCGTAATGATGGCAACTGTGTAGAAGTTGGTGACAAATATCAGTTGCTTGTGTATGACAAAGGCAACTGGAAAACGTTGGCATGGATACGTGCTAAAGAAACCAAACTTGTATTGAAAAATATGCCAACTGGTGGTTTGTATCTGCTCAGGGATAGAACCAAGGGACAAGAGGAACGAATATTCACCTACGAGAATGGTAAGCAGGTGTGGTGGTAGTTTGTTTTTGTTTAAGGTTTAGTGATTAGAGATTAGTGATTAGAGTTTTATTGATGAGTAAAACAATCAAAGGAAAGACAAGGACAGTCTTACGCATTATGCTCGGAGTATGTTTCATCCTCTCGGGCATAATGAAGGCTGTTAATGTATATTCATTTGCACAAGAGATAAGACTGTATTTGGAGGCATATATGGATTCTTTTTGTGTGCGATGGACGGTGGAGATTGCTGTTTTGATTTGTGCGATAGAAATAATAACAGGCTTGTTAGCATTGAGAAAGAAGTATGCAGTATTGGTTTCTGCCATGTTTATTTGTATAATGTCTTTCTTTGTTTGGCTTACTGGCATTAATCTGTTTTATCCTTCATTGATGGGGAGTATAGAATCCTGTGGATGCTTTGGCGAGCTGATTCATTTCTCTCCGTTGACTTCGTTTGTAAAAAGCGTTGTGCTGTGGGGGATATGTGTTGGGTTAATAGCAATTACAAGTTACCAATTACCAATTACCATAGTGTCTCTGAAAGACATTTTTATGGACGCCAAGATGTATATTGCATTAGTGACTGGAGCGTTACCACCTCTGTATTCATATTTCTGTTTTGAGATTATGGAGCATGGATGGTATCTTGCAGGATATATTGGTTTGTGTGTTGTTAATTTAATTCCATTAGTATATTGTCATGTCAATAGGAAATAAGATATTCTATTATTGTGTTAATGTAATTGTATCAGTAGCCATAATATACGGATTATGGCTATTGATGCGAGTTTGCGTGTTTGACTATTTCACTATTCCTACAAATTCTATGTATCCTACGCTAAAACCTGGGAACAAGGTAGTTGTGAATAAGTTGTTGATGGGTGCAAGAATCTATACAAACTTTGATTTTGACACCAAAGGACAGGAACTTGAGTCGTTTAGAATGAAGGGTATAAGAACCGTTCAGCATAATGATGTAGTGGTATTTAATATCCCTATTCATGATGATAGGATTAGCTTTGTCATAAACAATAATATGTGTAAGCGTGTTGTTGCTTTACCAGGTGATAGTATCAGTATCGTGGATGGGTATTATAAAAATAATAACCATGACGGAATTTTAGGCTTGGAATCTATGCAGAAGAGATTTATGGAAACTCCGGATTCCATGATGCCTGGGATTGTATTGGATGCCCATCCATTTGATGAAAATGTAGGGTGGAAGATTAAGCAGTTTGGACCAATGTACATTCCAAGAAAAGACGATGTCATTAATATCACTCCGAATGAGGCTGTGATATACAGAAGAATCTTGGAATGGGAACTGGGCAAGAAAATCACATGGGATTGGCAGAAGAATGTTGTCCATGCTAATGGAAAGACTATTAAGCGGCATATTTTCAAACACAACTATTATTTCTGCGCAGGGGATAATGTGCTTGACTCGGATGATTCACGATATTGGGGACTTGTGCCAGAGGAATATATAATAGGAATAGTGGCAAAGGTTATATAGAAGTCCCTATAAATCTGACACATACTCGGAGATACTAAATCTCCGACTTCCCTTAAACGGGGACTTGGTTCGCAATGTGGGGAAGGTTCTTCGGAATAAATAAAAATTGGTAAATAGATGTTAGAAATATTACGCAAATCTGGAAATGAGGCTATAAGAGTTGGCATCGTGTTGACAATGATGCTGATTACAATAACATCCGTTGAAATGAGATGGATGCAGTCTGAGGTGTGGGTATTCTATGGAATCCCAGCAATCTTCCTTTTGGGATTTGCCATGCTTGTATGGAATGGGCAGAAGTTTCATTGTACACTTACAGATATTATTGCTGTTGTATGGTTCGCATATTATGTATGCAGGACATGGATTGGCAATGAATGGCCGTGCAGGATGGAGTTCATAAGGACAGTACAGTTATTCTTGATGTATGTCTCACTTCGTGTGGCTCTACAAGGCACAAAAATGCCAGCATGGGTATTGATCGGTTGTATCCTTGTATTCGGATGCTATGAGGCTTGGCTTGGAATAACGCAGATGTATGGTAATGAGATCAGTCGTCACAAATTGTATGCTCTTACAGGCAACTTCTTAAATCCTGGTCCATACTCTGCATATCTGATGATAGGAGTGGTTATAGGTTTGGCTGCTTTGAAGGACATGTCTGACAAGTCAATAATAGTAAAGATCCCAAATGTAAGATTTCCGGACTATTTCAAAGATAAGATACCGGCAACAGTTGCTGAGCGTGTGAAGTCTGTCACTTGGAAACACTTGGTTGTTGCTGCAGTAGCCATTATGGCAATGATTCTTCCTGCTACATTGAGTCGTGCTGCTTTCTTGGGAGTGGCTGTAGTAGCGTTATTGATTTATAGAGAGAAGTACTGGAGGTACAGATACATTGTCTGGGGGGCAATTGTCTTGGTGGGAATTGCATTCTATTTCTTTAAACAAGGTTCTGCTGATGGTAGAATGATAATCTGGAAGGCTGCACTGTCCTCATGGATAGATATGCCTTGGCTTGGAGTGGGTGTTGGAGGATTCTATAATGCCTTTGCTGAAGGTCTAGCAAAATTATCTGCTCATGATATGGATTTCTCTTCTGCGGGAGTGGCAGATTATGCATTTAATATCCTTTTGAAAATTGTTACTGAACAAGGAATAGTTGGTGGGATCTTGGCCATTAGCCTTACGGCTATTGCCATGATGAATTTATCAAGGAACAATAGCTCTTTGTTTTGGGGAATGGTATCATTGCTGGTGTTTGCGATGTTCTCCTATCCTTTTGACTTGCTTCCATACAAGGTAATAGCAGTGTTGATTATAGCATGGAGCGAGTCGATAGGAGATAAACGAGTGTTTGAAATAGGAAGAATAAAAGTGTTCCTACTTTCATGTTTCCTCTGTTTTACAAGCTGGCAGGCAGGAAAGATAGCTAGTAAAAGCTATCAAACTGATTGGGACAGTTATATGCCTATTGAATTTAATTTTTATTCTATCGAAGATGGGTACAAATGGTTGCCTTTAGAGAATGAAAATAGTCGTTTCCTCTTTTCCTTTGGAAAGAAGTTACGTGATGAAGGACGTTATAATGACTCCAATGCTATTTTTCGTCAAGGAACTAGGTGTTGTGCAGATCCCATGTTCTATACCCTTATGGGTAATAACTATAAGGAAATGAAACAATATGAATTGGCAGAAAAGTCATATTATAAGGCTTTTGCGGTAATGCCTAATCGTCTATTACCTTTTTACCAGTTAATGCAGCTGTATAATGATAGCGGAGATATGAAAAAGGCAAAGGCGATGGCAAAACGGGTCATTGAGATGAAACCCAAAATCGAGTCTCGACTTACAAAAGAAATGAAAGATAAGGCTTCGGTATTTCTTAGCCAACACTAATTGTCGTTAATTAAAACATTAATTAAGACATTAATATGTAAATGATTGACAATTTTTTGTTATATTTGCACTCAGAAATCAGAAAAGTGCGCCAACCCTTGGGTTGACACGCACTATTTTTTCGCAAGGCTCAACAAGCTAATGCAAGTGTTTTCGTGCGAAGAAGCAAACGAAAAAGTTAACGGCATTTATCATTTAGCTAAGTACTATTCTTGTACTATTTGTGTAAGTATGTGGCACATACTATTTTTCGAGCGCAAAGGCTAAAGGCAAAAGTATTAGAAAATATATAATGAAGAAAACTGGTATATTGGCTATAGTCTTGTTGATGGGGTGCTGTCTGATAAAGGCCCAGACACTCACCCTTATCAATGCGATAAGGATTGCACAGGAGAACTCTCTTGATGCACAGATAGCCCGTTTCTCATTTATGAGCAAGTACTGGCAGTATCGCTCATTCAAGGCACAGTTGAAACCTTCGGTCAATCTTGGCGGAACGCTGGGCAATTTCAATCATTCCGTGGTTGAGGCTCGTGATCCTGAGACAGGACGAGTTAATCAGGTAAACAACAATACAATGACGAACTACCTGACATTATCTCTTGACCAGAAGATTGCAGCGACTGGAGGTACGGTCTCCCTTCAGTCATATCTGTATCGTCTGGATCAGTTTGACTATAAGGAAAAGACCTATAATTCCCAGCCTCTCCGTATCAGCTATACGCAAAGCCTTCGTGCATTTAATTCCCTGAAATGGGAAAAGGAAACTGCTCCTGTTGAGTATCAGATTGCAGAACGTAATTATATAAGTGCGCTTCAGGATGTAACAATCAGAGTTGCTTCTTTGTTCTTTAATGTTCTTGCAGCTCAGTCAAACTACAAGCAAAGCCTTGCAACGGTGGAGGATCGTGAACGTCTCTATGAAATGGCAAAGACCAGACTGGAACTTACTACAACGACAAAGAGTGATGTGTTGCAATTGGAGCTTTCATTACTCAATGCCCGTATGTCAGTAAAGAAGAATAAGATTACACTTGACGATGCCATGTATGATTTGTTCTCTTATCTTCGTGTGAGTGATTATGCGAATGCGGAGTTAATACCTCCATATTCTGTACCTGATATGCTTGTAAACACAGATGACGTGCTTCAAAAGGCGATAAAGAACTCATCGCATAGCCTTGATCAGAAACTACAGATGCTTGAGGCACAGAAAACACTTGCTCAGGCAAAGGCAAACAAGGGAATACAAATGACATTGAGCAGTGAGATCGGTTTTTCCCAGACTGGAAACACATTGGGGGGAGCCTATAATCATTTGAAGGACAATGAGATTATTGCCTTGTCTCTTTCGTTGCCTATATTCGACTGGGGCGTGAGCAAAGGCAGGGTAAAGATGGCTCAGGCACAACTTGACGTGATAAAGACGCAGCTTGAACAGAGTCACCTTGACTATATGCAGAACCTCAGAAAGAAGGTGACACAGTTCAATGCCCAGCCAACTCAATGCAGGGATGCTCTCCGTGCTCAGGAGATTGCGGTAGAGCGATATGAGATAACACGCAGACGTTATGAGGCAGGAGCCATTTCTGTAACAGAGCTTAATACTGCTCAGCAGGAAATGGAATCTGCCAAGGCACAGTATATTAGTCAGCTCTCTTCTTTCTGGAATGACTATTATACGCTCCAGAAGGCTACGTTGTATGATTGGCAGAGTAAAAGTGATTTGACAGTTGATTTTGAGAAGATAGTAGAGTGAGGTTAAGCATAAAGGTAAAGAGATAATGAATCGAAAAATAATAACAGCTTTTGCCATCAGTATATTGTTTCTTTCATGTGCAAAACAAGAAAGGAAATGTAAGGATGTGTCACGTTCACCTTTCAAGACTACTCTCAGATGTACGCCTGTAAAGAATCAGGGGATGACAGAGGCTTGCTGGATATATGCCTTTCTTGCCTGTGTTGAAACAGAGCGTATGGAGCACTATAATGATTCCGTAAATCTGTCGCTAATGTGGTTGATGCGTTCTTTACTTTTGGAACAGGCAACTGAGAGATATTTGTCTCAAGGTGCATTACCTATTAGTGTAAGAGGTGTTGGTCCAGATGCAGAAAGACTGATGAGGGAATATGGTATGGTTCTGTGGGATGCCTATTGCCCTGACTCTGTTAATAGTCATGCTTTACAGACAATGGTATGCAAGAAGGTCAATGATGCAATTAGCAACCGTAAGAAACTGAGTGCATTGACCAAGGATGTGAATAAGGTTCTTCCCTATGTTCCTCAAAATATAAGGAATGGTTTTTTCCTAAAGGGAACACACTATACCCATAGACAATATAGCGATAGCCTTTTAGCAGGTATAAGCGTTAAATGGTTAACATCATATACGCATCATCCTTTTGGAGAGCCTTATGTTATTGAACTTTCGGATAATTTTCGCCGTCATGCTGTAATGAATGTAGAAATTGAATACTTCTATTCACAGGTAGTAAAGGCTTTAAAAGAACGTCACCCTGTGTATTGGGAAGGAAAGATGCCAGAGAACAAGAAAATATCCATAGAGCATAATCTCGTATCTATACGACAGCAGGCTTTTGAGAGTTTTCAGACGACAGATCAACATGCTATGGCAATTGTCGGCATAAAACAAGAGGATGATGGGAAGATTTTCTTTATCTGCAAAAATTCATGGGGTAAGCAGTGGGGCATGAACGGCTATTGCCTAATGTCAAAGGAAGAATTTCTCATTAACACAATCCTCGTCGGGATATTTGCTGAAGAGAAAAAGGGTAAAGAGTAGAGATTAAGGAATAAAGAATAAATATGAACAGGAAATATATAAGGATTGCAATTTCTTCAACTGTTGGTGTACTGCTATTAGGTGGCGTTGCATACGTAACCTATGCTTTGACACATAAGAAGGAAAGTGAGGGTAACGCAACACCTGCTGTGGCTATGGAGCAGACAATTGTAGAGGTTGATACCGTAGTACTTCGTAAGCAGAGTTTCCAGAAGCAGATTCTGTGTAATGGTAAGTTGGTGGCAATTCATCGTGCAGAACTGATGTGTCCAAAGGCTGGTAGTCTGTTGAAGAGTGTCAATGTGAAGAACGGGCAGCGTGTGTCAGTAGGAATGGTGCTTGCCGTGGCAGATACCCGTGATATGAATGCCGCATTGGAGAAGGCCAAGCATGATTTGGAAAGGGCAAAGGTGGACCTTCAGGATAAGCTCATAGGCCTTGGCTATGATGCAGATGCAAAGAATGTGCCAGCCGATATACTGAAAAAGGCAGAAATGACATCAGGCTACTATTCTGCCAAGTATGCCTTAAAAACAGCAGAGAATTCACTTGTAGATTGCCAGTTGATTGCACCTTTCAGTGGAAAAGTTGCAGATCTCGTTGCCCGTCCTCATCAGCGCGGAGATAAGTTCTGTACGCTTATAGATGATTCTTTCTTCGATGTTGAGTTCAAGATTCTTGAATCTGAGCTTGCATCAGTAAAGATAGGTACAGCGGTAAAGGTTTCTCCATTCATAGATGAGAGTATCGTGCTCGGTGGAACGGTGACAGAGATAAATCCTACCATAGACGAAAAGGGACTCGTGACCGTCAAGGCAAGAGTGAAGAACAATTCTGACAAGCTCCTTGACGGAATGAACGTGAAGGTGATCATCGAGAACTCTGTCCGTGATATGTTCATTGTGCCAAAGGAGGCAGTAGTGGAACGTGACGGGTATCATGTGGTATTCGTATATGACAAGGAAACGCATCGTGCTATCTGGACTTACGTGGATATTCTGTACAGTAAC
>JAEEGL012682119.1_pt1 | contig 24473 bp, 12 predicted proteins | sample 9134231 | NCBI WGS metagenome assembly JAEEGL01 (sample SAMN16246548, study PRJNA631951) | gut metagenome | biome: gut microbiome; feature: rumen; material: fiber-attached | host: Bos | place: Iran: Karaj | collected 2018-10
ACAAAAAAACGCTCCCATTGCGGAAAATCCGCGGCGGGAGCGTTTGTTTTAGCATAACCATGGGCCATGAGCCATCAGCCATAAGCGCCGCCGAAGGCGGCTAACCGTTGATAACCATGAGCCATGAGCCATTGGCCATAAGCGCCGCCGAAGGCGGCTAACCGTTGATAACCATGAGCCATGAGCCATTGGCCATAAGCGCCGCCGAAGGCGGCTAACCGTTGATAACCATGAGCCTGAGCCATTGGCCATAAGCGCCGCCGAAGGCGGTATGATGGCGTCCCGCCGTTAATTCCAATTCGGCAGACGGCATCTGCCGAATTGGACATTGTATAATTGACGAATCTGAAACAGATAATTGCTCCCAAATAAATCTAAAAGAGTTTCGGATATTTGGGGAATTTTTGGCTAAAAGATAGCATTTTTGATTCGCTCATGAAATTCACGACCATCTTGTGGACGTGAGTGGGGATCATGTGAAAGAGCAGACTCAAGAACTTCGAATATTTCGTGTGGACCTCGCCAGTCACTTACCTTAACAATTCCTGTGGGATGACGTTTTGTGGCAGCAAACCAAAACACAGACGCAAGTTGGAATACGTCAGAGGCTTTTGTAATTTCATCATTGTTTCCAATTACACGATTCATAGATTCAGGAGACATCCAATACTTAGGACCGACTTTTTCATTATCTAAGGTTATGTCCACGTCATGTTCATCAGGAGCTAAAAATTTACAAAGACCAAAATCGGCAAGCATCCACATATCACCGCGGATCAAGATATTTTCTGGCTTGATGTCGCGATGGATTGCGCTTTCATGCAAAACGGCAAGTGCCTCTGAAAGGCCACGAAACTGACCAGCCAGTACTTCGAATGGAAAAGGGGTTCCTTCATCCTGATGATGGACCAAGTCATTCAAGTTCTGCTCTGCTAAAGGCATGATAACAAATTCATGTGGGATTTGATTATCTCTCTTCATTTTTCTCAGCATTATTATTCCAGAAGAAACACAAGACATGAGTTGTGCATGATTGCTTGTTTGCAACAGATGTATTTCGCGCTTGAATCTCTTTTCTCGATTATCTCCTACTGCCATTTGGATTTTAATAGCGTAGTCTTCACCGGAATCCATATCACGGCATCGGTACACGATGGCATTTCCTCCTTGACCTATAAGCCCATCAGATTCGATTTCAAACGACATAGGTATCCCAAACGAATCGTCTGAATTTAATACAGAATCCATTTGGAATATCTCATGATGCCATGGGATTGTAATATTGTTCATTCTTCACTCCTGAATTCCGCATCCGTTAAATCACCTGTTTCATATTCTGGAACAGATACAAATAATTTTGCGTTAGACATACAATCTCGGTGAATAAGTCGTGAATTAGACAGTTGAAACACCTTTGCATTGTTAGGCCATGAAAGAAGCGTCTCTAGAGATGAACATGCATTACAAACGATTGGTTGTCCACAAACAGGACATGTTCCGCTTCCAAATGGTAATTTTGCTTCTATCAAGATATTATGATAGGTTCTAAATACCTCGGATGTTGGAACTACTGCCTTATATGTTCCTTCCAAAAAAGTTTTCAAAACATTTCTTCGCCATCGTCTGCTTCCAATCGTATTTGATTGAGACACACACTGTATGGCGTATTTTCTGAAGAGTTGTATCTCGGATTCCGGCTCTATCCATTTGTCAAGAAAAGCAAGATCGTCATTCAATGGAGCTAAATCTTTTTCAGAAATGGAACAACCTTGCTGAAGTAAATCAGCAATCGCATTAAATAATGAATAAAAATCGGCCTTCTGACGAAATCTAGTTTTGGAAAATAGATTCCATCCTTCGTCTTTATTCTCCGTCATCCAAATGGTTTGCAATTCAGCAAGAACGGATTTGAATCTATATTCTGTTTCCTGTTGTGATTCCATAGCCCATTTTTCATAGTTGGCATAGAATGTATCCAAATTTTCTTTCTTATCTTGCGGTCCCGCGAGAAGAAGGGCAAGTAACTCTGAAATATATTCTACATCTCCCATTCGCCGTGCACTTGCAATCGTGAAAACACGAGCATCTTCAAAAAACGGATCACGTGCAAGTCTTTCAGACAGTTTCAGAAAATCGCCAGGATAGTCAGCACGACGTAATTCCTGTTTGTTCAATTGGACAGTGTATTTATTCACCCGAGAATATACATCGCGGATGATGTCTTTTGTTGCATTTCGAATTTCATTAATGTCAATAGTGTAATTTAGGATGTCGTCTTTTACTTCATCAGGTAGCTCAGAAAATCGATACGATTGATATGGTCCTTCGTATGGAGCATCCAAAGCGAACTTATTATTTAAAAATTCCAAAATTGCTGTGAGTCTTTGCTGACCATCTATAACAATTCGATAAGTGTCCTGCTCACGGAGTATAGCCTGTAAAAAGATTTTTGGCATAGGGATATTACGAAGAATCGTGTCAATTAACATAATTTTTGCAGCTTTGCTCCAGACTTGATTCCGCTGGAAATCCGGTTGCATTTCTAGTCGATGAGTGCTACTCCAGTCACGAATGTCCGAAATTGGATGTGAACTTGATTTCCATTCTACTTTAACAGGGTACGTCATTCAAAACTCCTTTATATGTGTTTCATGTCAGTGTCAGTTCTGTATTTTTGATAAAAACAGTTTCTTTGCAGTCGGTGAAAGTGCATTAAACTGTGCGACCAAGAGATCGACACCGAGAGTTTCTTTGTGTTTGGTGAGAACTTTTTCTATAGGCGCAAGTTTGGGAACATCTTTTGGATTAAAACATGGAATTTTACGTGAGAGTTCATCAAGGGCGGCAATAGTATCTTCGGGAGTTAGTGCGGACGGATCTGAGTATTTTTCAATCATCCGATTAATCCAATCCTTGGAAGCTTTGGCTCGAGCTTTTTCACAATAAACGACAAGATTGTTAAAGGCTTCTTGTGGATCCCACGACACTTCAATATCAGCAAACTTATCAACGAAATCTTTTCGGCCTTGTTCAACACGTCCTCGGAAAGCATCCTCCGAAACATCTAGATTTTTAAGGATTTCACTGAGAGACAAAAAAGTATATACTTCATTCCTGTCATCCCTGAAGTTCTCTTGGTTTGTTTCATCTCCGTCATATAGTCGTATGACAGTATCAATTTCTGAAAGAAGTGTCGCTACCGTATCAATTGTCAAATCGACCTTTAAAATTTTATCGGCACGGGAGTTTAATGCCTTACGAGCTTTATCCAACACATCTTTGATATCTATTAGTTTCGTATAAACAGGCATCATTTCATCAGCAATGGCTTGATTGATAATGCGCATTGATGCCATACTGCGCTGAAGGACATCTCGGTGCTGTTCACACTCGGTCTTTAATGTGTTTATTTGCATAAAAGGCATATTCGTCGAAATAACAGTATGTGCTTCACACCATGCTTCCGCATCTTCTTTGCGTTTCCGAGCACTACCTATAGCATCAAGTTGACGAAGAACTTGATCAACTTTTTTCTTTAGCTCCTCCTCTTGCTTTTCGAGCTCAAGCTTATGTAAGTTTTGGGCCATCCTTGCATTTATGCTCTTGTACTCCGAAACCGCATCTGCTGAAACACCACGAGGATTGAACTTCTGAAGCCATTGTGGAAACAACGTTATTATTCTTTGGCGCCCTTCACGGATTTGACTTTCTAAGCGATCAATGTCAGTCTTATCCCACAGATATGACTGATTAACCTTGGCCTCCCAATCCCTTGTGAGCAACAAAACTCCATATGCGAGTAGGAATGCATCTTCACGCTGAATCGCATTCTCAATACGGCTAATATGTTCGCTTTCATTTCTGTCCGCTTCATCTATTTGCTGCCGTGCTAGTGAAATGGCATTCCTGATTTCCAGTACCTTGACACGAAGCGTGGGGGGAATAGTTGGATTGGTATCCTGTAAGGTGTCAATACGATCCATGAACGCTAGTTTTTCAGGATATGAAACACAATCTAACCATTCATCCACCAATGTCTGCCATGGTGAATCTTCACCTGATGTTGCCTTGACGAAATGGATGTTTGCAAATGCCTCTGGATCAATTGGCTTCTTGTCGGGAAACAAATTCTCAAACGACTGGACATCCACAACCGCGTCGCCAGACATCGGCTGGATGTCTTTGACATTGGCATGAGCACGGTAGAACACAGAAAGCAGAAGCCCAGCTGAAGCAATGTTTGCACCGAAAGGAATGGCACAGGCTTGTTCCACAGCAGCTGGAACGGACAACCCATTATCGGAGTAAAGGGCCTTATTCCACTCTTCCATCAACGCCTTTACAGAAGATTGTGCTTTCTTAAAACTTACGGAGCCTTTCACATCGAAAACAGACCATGCATTGCGAAGAACACCTTGAGCTCTGTTTTTCTTCTGGACTCCCATCGTCTGTGTCGTATCCCAGGAAAAATCGGTAAGGAACAGCAAACGCGTAAACTCTGCACAATCTTTTGCAGCATTGCCGCCCTTTGTCGAGTATCCATCAAATGGGAATGATATGATTTTAGGAAAGAGCTTCTCAAATACAGCATCGCCGACATCCTTCAATCGAGAAGGTTTTTCATCAAGCGAGACTCCCACGAGAATCTGGCGTTCCAAAATTGCTTCGCGCACACTCTGCTCAAGAAGTTCCATCTGTTTTTGCTGGCAAACTGGAACAAGCTTGTCGAATTTCATCTTTTCCTGTTCTGAAAGCGATTCAAGAATATCAAGCTTGACAAGCGGTTCGGACAAGCGCCCAGCTTTGTCAAAAAGCAAAACTAGCATAAAGGGTAATTTTGAACACTGATTTCGAAGTATCCTCTGAGCTTCTTCAAGGACAATAGCCTCATCTTCGTTTTCAGGAACATAACAATAGACTATAAAGCCACGTTTTTCTGATACGGATTGATAGCGACTTCTCTTTTTCAATTCAGCAGCGTGAAAAGAAACCAATTGTCTGAACAAATGCCATGTCGTATATCGTGGGTCATAATCCCATTCTTGCGTCGAAATCTGCCATTCTTCGCCAAAGCCACAACCGAGATCGCTGTTGATAGAATCAAGTTCTGGAGCCCTTTTGACAAAAAGACCATTACGACGCTCTTCATCGTATTCCATCTCGGATTTTCTTCTAAGAAAGGCGTTAAACTGTGCCTTGGACGCCGTATCGGCAAGAAACTCAAAGCGATGGAATACCTCATCCCATGCAAGGATATTCTTATCGTTTTCAAGGTCATTGAGACAATTGAGTGTTTCCTCCTTGTCCATGCCGGCAAAAACAGCAACTGCGGACACCATATCATCACGACTCGTTGCACGGAGTTTCGTCTGCTCAATCAATACCAGTGCTCGTAGGATGCTCTTCTCACCATCCGAAAGATGCTGTGCAGTTCGCTCATAAATCGCATCATACGATTGGACAATCGTTGAAGCCGCTCCAATGTTGCTCTCCATGCCAATGAATTCGTCATGCAAATCATTCGTCCAAAGAGCCACAGGTGGAAGCGTGGCTTTTTGGTCGTCAAGAACAACATCGGCGTTTGCATCCAGTGCGGACTTCAAAAGAGAGAGAGCCGAACGTTGTTGGAGGAACCGTCCACCGGATGAGATATAATACAACACCCACATTGCTTCAGGTGAAAGCGGCCAACACCCCTTGGCGATTTTCGCAAAAGAATCGGCATCTGCCCACGACGAATCGTTTTTCACCGACTCATACCACCCGACTAGACGTTTCCGAGCACTCTCCATGGCTTCTATATCCAATATGGGCGGATTCTTTTTGACAAGAAGGCTAGCAACTAACGTCTCAAGATTGCTTGAAAGGTAATACTTCTCAGCGTTATCAAAACGCGTTACATAGCGTTCTGCTTCATTTCGCACCAGAATGCCAAGACGTTGAATATAGGATTTGAGTTCAAACTGGATGAACCCGACAAAGGACACTCTGTCAGAATACGACTGGACACCTTCGAACAAATGCTGCAAGGCTCCGTCGCCTGCGACTTGTGGCTTATTGGCGGCAAACTCAAGATAATGCCCAAATTCATCAAACAACACCAGCAAATGAGCATATGGTTTGCCCGGCCCAACATATTCCTGTGCGACTCGCTCTAAAACATCCTTGACTGTTTCATCTCCAATGGCCTGAATAGGCAAGCCTATGGAACGAAAGAACTTCTGGGCATGGTTGTAGAGCAGTTCATCATAAGCTGCAAGCCGCTTCCTGCATTCCTCCAAGCTCGAAACTCCTGATTCATTGACGAATGTCCTCGACAATTCCGGTGAAAGATTACCGAGCATATTAGCCGCAATCTGGAAACGTTGGCGAAGGGATTCTAGAGGCTCTATGGAATGGCCATCAGCGGCAATCCGTTCCTTGAGTTGCGACAACAACGTTGCCGCTAAATCCGCATTATTCATTCCATTCATCGTAATAACGAGGACAGGTCCGCCTATTTCATGAATCGCATTTTTCACCCGAAGAGCAATATCAGGATCAGCCGTCCCGATGTTTCGGATGATTTCACTTGATGTCTTGCTTTTAGGCGTGGCCAGTAGTTGTGAAAGTGTCACGGCAAGATGAGACTTACCACTTCCATAACTCGCAATTGCTAGAATAAAAGGACGGCTACCAGGATTTACGAGTTCTGAAACAACACTGGCTGTAAACGTAGCCGTATCAACAAGCTTGTGTCCCGTGCCTTCCGCTATTGAGGCAGCAACACCGTGTGTGCCGGGCCCATGAAATACATATGAGGTTGCTGCTCTTTCAGCTTTGCTCCGATCCTTGATAAGCCAATCGACGTCAACCGCACCGTTAAACAGCCGATCAATTTCAAACGTGACTAGATTACAGAGTTTGTCGTTCATTAGAGAAACTCCTCATAGAGACGGGACCATAAAACGGAAGAAGGAAACAAAAAACGAACTATCCATGGATGCATATGGCGATCAATTTCAGCCAAGCGTTTTCTCTCTAGAAGATCAAGCACGCGCTGAGAATCAGGTAATGACCAGCAGGATATTCGCTTGAAACCAGCCTGGTTTTCAAGTTCGTCAACAGTCACTTGCGCATCCCCACGACCAACCCGCTCCATGCAGCTGGATAACCATGCGGCATAGCCGATAGCAAATTCCTCATGAATTGGTGCGGACGTACGAATCAGTTCATCCTTCTCATGAACTATGGCTGCACATGCGCCGAATGATGCTTTATCTGCATACATTCTGATGGTTGGTGACAAGGCTGTCTCGGGATCCTTGCCACCAATCTGAGGAGATATCCACTTTATCGTGTCATTGTAGGAGAAGCGAGGACCAAAAACAGGAGTGCTTTCACAAAACAGATAGAACCATGTGTCCGCTCCGCTCCACTCATTACAGAGGAACAGATGCGCAAGCCATTGTGTGAATGGCTCTTTGAAAAATTTATCCTCAAGAAATATGGCACGCCCAAATGGTGTGAGCGCCAATGTCGGATTAGCGTCTTTGCTCACAGGTTTCTGAATCGAAACAAGCCCCATGCCGCGACAGTAGTCTGCTGTCGGAATGGACTTCCCACTTGATGTTCCAGTAGGTATGCCTGTCGCATCTGCTATTTTCTGAATCTCATATTCTCCTCCGTCTGCGGCGTATTTGAGCAACTGCCCAAGATATTGCCGTTCTGGAATGAACGTACGATGGAAATTTTTTGCAAGCCGATCAGGCTTCTGTTTCTTAGCAGCCATTGCCTAGAACCCCCTATCTTCAAGAGATGTAATATTAATGGTATTAACTCTAACTTTCAGAGCATCGCCCTCTCTGGCAGGCCCGATGGAAATGCATTCTCCTCGTACAAGAGAAGACAGACGTGCTTTCCATTCATCTGCCGTCCCTGTTTGTGCCGCAGATTTCACTAGTTCTGAATATCGTTTCAATTCTGAATCAGCTGGTTTGAAGAACAACTTGTGTGTCGCTTGGAATAGTCTTGCTTTTTCATCATCTTTTAGATTGCTTAGTGTCTGTGTTGCCGCGATAAGGCAAAGGCCAAATTTTCGTCCTTCTGTCAGAAACTTACCCAAGGGCGAATCAAGCTTCTGATCCAGGTTCTGCACCTCGTCAAGCACAATGACATGTGGATGAGTTTCATCCCAAGCCATTCGCGCCGTAGAATAAAGATCCCATAGAACAAATTCCGTAAGTAACAAATATGTTGTCCTGTCAAGCATCGTCATCTGAAATACTTGGCAAAGACTGTCTTTATTGGCAAAAATATCATTCCAACCAATGGATTCTCCATCTTTGAACAACTTTGCCCCGACAAAAGGCTTGAGTTTACTGATAACTGATTTGAGCGCGGCTTGCTGGTGTACGCCATCATCTATGAATGCTTCAAGTGAATGAATCAGATTGGACATACCGAAATCTGGCTTTGATCCCATTCCTGCCTGAATAGCATCTATGAGAACACTACGCTGCTGATCTCCAAGGTTATATACCGAATCAAAGATAGACGTGACACGTGAAGCGACATCCCATTCCGACTCTTCAAGGGTACCGCCGCACCCGTCATCATCAATTCCTCTGCGGAACGGATTTATGGGAAGACCGTCTCTTTTCACGATATATTGAAGTGGTTTGACGGAATCAACAAACGGCTTCACGAGTTGCCGATTGAGGAAACCATTTGTATAATCGACAATCAGACTGTTCTGAGTCTTTCTCGCAAGTTCAGCCAAAATGGCTTGTATCGCATATGTTTTCCCTGTTCCAGAGTTACCGAAAATGAGGAAGTGACGATTATTTAGTTTTGGGTGTCCAAATTCCCAGAAAACCTCTTTTCCAGTTTTCGTTTTTCCGAGTAGGATACGGTCAGGGATCGCCAACGTGGCAGAAGCCATACTAGAGGCAGGTGATGGATTGTTTTCTGTCATCATAGGCATTGGCTTGGGAACTTTTGCAAACGGTTCGGGATTCGACGTAGATATCGGTTCTGGTGTATCTTCTGACACGGTGGGTACCGTGACAATATCTGAAGACATTTGACTATGAAGCAAAACAGGAGGAACAATGACTGGCTTGGGAACAAAAGCCTCATCATCTTCAGGTTGAGTCGTGATCTCTATATTGTCATCGTAGTCAAAATCATGTCGAGCACTGTCATCCTCGCTCTCTGCTTCATCGTCTTCTTCCAAAAGACGATCCTCGCGTATCTCATAGTCCACTATTGTTGTTCCAACAGTTAAATCAATACTGTCCTTCCAGACAAGCTTGTGTTTGGCTTCTGGTTGACATATGGCATCAATAAAAGCATACCCTGACTGGAAGACTGGTACAGAGAATGTATCACCATCCTTTTCTGGAACAACAGGTAGAATATCAATCATGTTCAACTCAGGGTTACGAGTTTCATCTGTAACGAATGTATATATGGCCGCATCCCACTCTATCGTAAAAGCTCCTTCTGTAAGATTTTCCATCGCAATGAGAAAAGCCGATTTATCCCATGATGTCGGAGCGGCACTTGCAATCATGCGATGTAATTGCAGAAACCAGTAACGCTGATCAGGACGGCTGAATGCTGAATCTCTTGACGGCGCGAAAAGAGGCATAAGGACACGAAGGCCGTTCTCTATCTGTGTTTTCGCCTTTTCAAGATGTTCTGGCATGTTCTGGGATTTGCCCATCTTACATTCAATTAGGCTAGCATGCAAATGGAGTTGGTCGCCGTCGATATTTGCACGAAGCCAAAGTAGATCTGGATGTTGGTTGTCATCCGCAGCGAGATCAAACCAATGACGATAGGCATCGATGGAGAATAATTTGTCACACAAATGTCCTTCCTCCTCAAACGGAATGATTCGATGGAGGATGGCGTAAGCAAGAAAATCACGTACATATTCTCCTGGACCAAGAGCCCGAACAATTGAAATACCGGAAAGCCCCTGCGCCTCGTCAAGGAGCGTCTGAGAAATGCGCTCGTCTCGTACGGGTGAACCATAGGGGAATACGCCTCTCATGGCCGAAAGGAGACGATTCTTGAGTTCACCAAGACGATATTGTTGTGTTGAGATGGTGTAGTTACTCTCTCCGTGCTGGCCAACACCAGATCCAAAACCGATAAGTTCTCTCTTGCGTCCAGGACCAGCATCGCTTTTTTGCTCGACAAGCGCTCTATCCACAAGAGGATCTATAGCCACTACCCATTCGGCTGATTCATGTGCGGCATCGATCACATCCTGCCATGGTTTGTAGTCACCAGTTGCAAGGACAATATGACGGTCTTCTGGAGAAATACCAGGATCTTTTACACGATTGGAAAGGTTTGCATGTGCATCTGCAACTCTGAACTGTCGATTGCTAACAATCTGAGAACGTCGGAATTGTTCACTTGGTTTAGTACTAGCACATTGTGACTGTTCAAGGATTGGGAATTTGATGGATTGCTTCGTAACATCGTAAGGTTTTGCCTTTTCGAAAATGCACCCTTGGGCATCGGGACGGATGAAGTCGTAGAGAATGAATATATCAGCATCTACATCTTCACGAATGGCATTAGCAAACTCCGCAATGCCCTCGCTCCCCTTACTAACTAGACGATGTGATACAGATAGTTTACAGTCCTCGTAAGAACTGGAACCGTCATCTTTCGATTCGACATAGTCCTGCCAAGCCGTAAGCCACTGTGCAACAACACTTGTATCAGACGATTCAGAATAAACGACAAGCCGTATGGAGTACTTCTGCGCCCTGTTATTAGTTGGTATGTTTTTTTCGAGGAACCTAATATAAGCGTCTATTCCGGCAAGGATCGGCTGTATGTCCTCGTTACGATATACCACGAGCGACATCCCATCCTTCGCACCTGCATGAAGCCTGAAAAAATCACATAGCATTCGGCAGAGGAGTCTTGATTCACTTGTTTCATGTAAAAGTTCCTCATCTGCAATCTCGTCGTCATCAATATCGTTGTAACGTGTGAGAAAACGCGTAGCCGCTATTTCGGCACCAGCCGGAAGTTCACCGATACGGAACACAAGACCAGAGGCTGAATTCGTTACCATGAATTTGCCCGATTGTCTCACCGGAAGACCGACAAGTGGAGCCTTAATGTCTGCAAGATCTGCGTAGCTAGTCCAGAATCTATCCTTCTTGAACACCTTATCGCCGTGTTCCCCAAGCAACGCAGTGGTGACGGTCTTGCCAAAGGATTCGAGGAGAAACACCCATTGTGCCTGCAACATCTCAACAAGTGCTGGATGCAGGATAGTGACAATTGCCGATTGTTCAAACGTTTCAACCCCCCATGTGTCAACAGGCTCATTTTCTCGTTCTTCATCAACAAAAAGGAACGCTCGCATGAGCATGGCACCAACATCTCTTGCATCAGTTGCACCAATTGGCGCAGGAGAAGCACCGCCTCCAAACGCGAACGCCTCCACAGCATTCGTGAAGGCCTTGACAAAGGGAATTGTAGCCTCCTTTCCTATAGCTTCGTGTAACCCTATATCACGGCATTCACGCAAAAACTCTCGATACTTTTTTGATAACTCATCCAATAGTCCACGCATAGGCTTAGTAGAATCATGCATACGCCATGCAGGCGTGAAGATGTTTGTCAGGAATTTTTCATCATTAAGCGCCCGCAAAGCAGCATCAAAAACTCGGCTTGTCTCCTCTCCTTCTCGGGAAAGCATCATTTCCCTATAGTAAGGCAAATGGAAAACTGGTAACAGTCCAACTTCTTGCGCATAACGCTCCATTGTATTATGAGCTTTTTCAAGAAGATCACTTGCCAAACGGTAGGGATGAATGTCCGGCAAGCGAAGTGCGAAGCGACGACGAACATTAGGCCTCCCTCCAGGCCCTGCTACTGTGATATGAAATTCAAAATAGGGTTCGGAGGACTTTGCTGATTTCATAGATATTTCATCAGGAATTAATTCAGATAAAATCGCAATAGCTACATCGGATTGTTCACGATTAAGTTGAATACGAATCCGTCTTAACATTCCATCTAATCCACCGAGCAGACGCTGTAAGTATTCTCGACAAAGTTCTTGCATTTCATCCGATGTACCCAGCTCTGGCAAGTCGTGTCTGTAATGCTTGCCCTCAAACTTAATCAGTTCAGGAAGGATTCCAGCATATTCACCATCTCGCGTCATTGCGGCGAACTGGGCAAGTGTCCGCCATGCGCCGAGCAACAAAACTTCAAGCGGTGAACCAGAAAGCTTCTGCAAAGTATCCTTTGGCTCTCTTGACGTGTCAGACTTTGGTGGTTTTGCCTTAAGAATTAGGTCATTGATTGCCAAGAAATCAGCTTTACGGAGATCAGCCAATCGTCTCGTATCTCGTTGCAATATATAACCACGCAAAACAGAAAGAAATTCCTCACGGGAAGCGAACGGCGTGGTATCAAGCTCTGGAGGAGGATCCATTTTCTCATAATCGTCGATGGCTTTGGCAGCCTTCTCCCGAGCACTCTCTTCAAGAAAAGCCCCATAATTGAAGAAGGCTGTTGCGGCATTTACATAGTATCGAAACGTTCTTTTACCTGCTTTTCTCGCATATTTTGCGAAAGAAGAGAGATTGGGGCCAAACTTCCGGAGCAATGTCTCCATAGCCTCCTGTTCTGAACCGATGCCTGTATCTGAATGAATAGAGCCAAGCAGTTGCGATACGTATGGAATGCTCGTATTCTCAGCAATTATGCCAAGCACCTCGTCCCAAGCCTTAAGCCAGTCTTTTGTTGGATCTACTCCGAAGGATGTAAGCCATGGGGAAACCCAAAACGAGAACGACTTTTTCATGGTTTCCGTGAACAATGCTTCGGCACTACATTGATAAAAGTCCTCAAGACTGCCCCGGTCGGTAGTGAGATCAGTCCCTAGCAAAATGATAAGACGCCCGTCCTCAATCTCATTACGGTATTGTGTCAGATTTCCGTTTGCGAAGTGATTGCTGAGGGAATTGCAATCACTCATCGACCAATCAGACGCCTTGCGACATTCGTCCGCCACACGGAAAACAAGAGTTCTAGACGTGGCAACAGCAATATCCTCGCAAGCAGCGAGAAGAAGTACCGCGTCGTGACCGGAAATTTCAGGCACCATAAACTGAAGACGACTCCCGTCCGTTGAAGCGGACTGGCATTGCCGCCGGATACATTCTGCGAGAGTTTCAACGTAGAAGTTTTTCATCAGGCATTCCTTTCTTCAGAGGCGAATGGGTTGCAGACAAGTGAACATGCATCGGAAAGACGGATGAGCATCCCGGATGCCTCAAGCATCCGTTCAAGCCATGCCTCATCAGAATCGCCGCCGATAAGTTCTTCAATACGATTCGTCCAATTACGGGAATAGGCCAACCCCTTGAGTTCGAATACGAATCCGTGGTGTGCCTTGATTTGCTCCTTGAATGTATCCAATGTCATCCGTTGTCCAGGGACGAGTGATAGAACAAGATAACGCAAAATTTTCTCATTTAGAGTACATTTCATGTTTCCGCCTCTCGGTGGCACTATCAAGCCGATGCTTTTCCCCAATTTACGTAGAAGCTTGTATCCATAATCGTCTGCATCTTGAAAAATTTTACGAGTACGCTTGTTTTGGGCTATATCGGAAGTCTCTTTTCTAGCTACATACTCCTTTACTATTTCTGCCATCTCGGAAGTGCGAATTACTTGTTGGACTTCACGCGAAACCTCAGCTAAAGATTCCACTGAATACCTTATGCTTTTTCTTGAACGTGTAGACGGATCGCAAAGAAGTAACCTGTAGTCAGAAACGGCTGAAGACCGTAATTTCTCCGTTTGGGAATTCCTATAAGTCTGAGCAAGAACTGAACGAAGAATCTGAAGGACACAGCATATCTCTACCATTTCAATTTTGCTCATGACATCAAGACTACATGACAATATTCGGGAAAGCTCAACAGCAAAAAGATATCCGTCTCGCCACCCTGCTTGAGGGACCCATCCACATTTCATTTCACGCGGCGAGTCAATATCCTGTGAAGAAAAATCTGTTCTCATTTGAGTATCAGAATCCACTCCTGAATCAATAATATCAGCTATACGTTCTAGCGCTGGAGGGGTCTGCCCAAAAAAGGATTTGAAACTGGATATAAGAAGATCACGCAAACGTTCTGGATTCTGTTCATCAACCGATAAGCTAGGCTGTACTCCTTCTGCTTGCGATTCTTCCATCCATTCTTTGATTTCCAAAGGCGATTGGGTTAATGCGTTGCACACCTGCAAGTAGAGGGCTTCTCCCCCACGACAATAGACAACATGTTGATCCAGTCCAAAATGCGTTTTGAAATTATCAAGGATATCATTCCAGTTTGTGGCATTCTCTCGTTTTGCAGCTTTTGCATTCCAGATTACCTCTGAACAAAGCAATGCTTTGCTAAATGGAACAAAAGTCTGTGCACACCAAGTCCGGCTTCCTCCCGTACCCCAAAAACCTAAGAAAAGAGATTCAAGGCATCTCATGAAAGCACGTTCAGAAGAAGCCGATGACTCCACTTCAATTTTTTTAATTAAACGATCGCGTAAATCAATTGCATGGTCTCTATGCACCGCATCTCTTCGTGCAAGTGGTGAGGCTCCAAGAAAAGCAAAGAGCTTTAGGTTCAAGTGGGCTTTCGGCATGTACCGAAGAGCTTTCGCTTCTTCACGCCATCGAATTAAATCAGACATCGATGGAAGAAATTCGTCAAACTTAGTGAAAACAATCTTTGGAGAGGCTGCGACAAGGAAAAATTCAGCAACATAATCCAACATCTGCTGGTCATTAGTGAATCGGCGGCCAAACAAGCGAATGGAGGGATTGAAATCCCCCTTGTCGTCTTCTTTATAAACCTCTTTTGGGAAACTAATCATTGGACACCACCATTTTGTTATTGGACACGGAAACAGATATTGTTGATATTCTTCCGTCATTGCTACGTTGCATAATCAGCAATTCATCCGCATCTGAAGAGCCTAGTTGCTTCTGAATAATGCTCTTGAGATTTTCAATCCTATCACGGTATGAGAGTTGGAGTCCTCTTCCTAACTCACCTAAACGAATAGCGAACACATAGTCAATGAAAGAAAGGGGCAATTCCATATGGACATGATTTTTAAGTTCTTTCTTTCCCGCGAGAAAAAGCTTCCCTTCTGATGATCGTTCTATTGACAGCTTTTCATTGAATGGTATCTTACATAGAACCAGTTGGGCATTTTGATTAATATCCTTAGATAGTTTTCCTAATGTTAAAAACAATGTCCAGTCATGAATAGGACCATTCGGTACAACAATGCCACTAAACTGACGTTGAAGAGCGACAAACAATGCTGGCTTAAGTTTTGATGGCTGGAAGGTTTCATGGGACTCTTTCCACTTAAGCAAATTAATTGCAAAGTATGAACCAATAAATGTAGAGAGAAAACCATCAAAGATCTTACGCTCATTGTCTGTTGCATTTGGACCTTCATTCAAAAAATATACAATACGGCGCCAATTTCTCCGTGCCATAGCGGCATTTCGAGAGATAGAATGTGATTTCAGTATTACGCTTTTAGTTCGATTCCATAATTCTGTAAGCAATGGTGAATTAGTCGTTGACTTGTGGATACAATCCCAAAATAGTCTTTCCTGGGAAGGCGTATACTTCGTGTTCAATTCAAGTTCACAAAACAATTGTATTGCTCGAAGTTGACGTCTGGCTTGCGGAATCTCGTTCTCACCGTCATCTCCCCAGAATAAATTAGAAAAAAGATGACGCTCAATACGGATTTCCGCCCCAGAAGAAACTCGTTCAATCATCTCTTTGCATGATCGTCCTCCTGTCAGAATGAAAGAAAAATGTGCCGATATCTGTCTCATGGTCAATCTTTCACCATATGCATAGGCACGAAAATACAAGAGTCGGATGCGTGAAGTGATCAAATCCAAATGTTCATTTACAATATTGCGATTTTTGAACAAGGGGCAGCCTGAAGATGCGGGACAATTACAGCATTGCGTCCATTTCGTCGAACGTACCATCCTCACGAAAAGTTTTAATCCCAAATCAAGATTATCATAGAGAGCAAGGTTATGAACCCTGAATGTAATCTCTCCAAAGTGAAATTGTTTACATTTTTCATAATCATCAGGAACTATCGTCTTAAGAAGCCGATCTTCAATCGTCGCAACATCTTCACCTATTCTGTTCCTGCTTTCTCGAAAAAGTGAAAGCAATGCACCCGTGTTGGAAACAAGAAGATACCTGTTATTTCTTGTTTCTGGCTTAAACCAATTAGCAACGATTTCTGAACGTTCTTCATAAGTGCATTCACTTAAGTCTTTAATGACAATATATTGGCGTCCTTTATAAGAAATCGGATGTATTTTCATTAACCCTTCTTGGAGAGGCTGGTCTTTTGAAAGGCCCAGAAGAGACCGAATCACAGAAAGTGCCAATGTCGATTTCCCGTCACCAGCATGACCAGTTAGAATAACATGCCCACCGCTTTCTTTTGTCAGTTCGTCAAATATCTCGTCTGCAAAGGGATGATCAACTCTTAATTCCGCAAATAAGGGATTTCGGGCCTGTGCTTCGGCAAGAGCTCCCCTGTTATCCGCATCAATACTTTGCAGTGAATTCAAATAGGATACAAATGGGTTGGAGTAGCTCATGGTTGTTCCAGCCTCTCGGGCGGTTGTTTTACCTGTAAATTGTGAAGTCTGCATCATGATTCCAAGTTCCTTATATGTATCGCAGCAGAAACAATCATATCAACCGCACTTTGCATTTCCATATCGGATGTTAGAGTTGATTGTGATATTCGCAAAGCGCTTGATGCTTTAAATTCGTCAAGGCCCATTTGCCGTAGAACGAATGATCCCTCCATTACACCACTATTACACGCCGATCCGTTACTGATGCAAAGTAGTGGCATGTTTGCGAGCATCATTCCTGACTCGCAGCCGGGAATAACAATGTTTGTTGTGTTTGGTAGTCGCTCTGCATTTGCACCGTTGATCCGAGCATCTGGAATGGCAGCCAAAAGTACCGTTTCAAAACGGTCACGTCTCGCACACATCGCATCAAGTGCCAGTTTATCCGGTAGCATCTCCATCGCTTTCGTAAGACCTACTATGCCTGGAGTATTGACAGTACCGGGGCGAATACCGCGTTCCTGTTCGCCGCCAGCAAGTGGCAACGGGAACGGGAATTGATTCACACCGGAATGCAGATAAAGGATTCCGATTCCTTTCGGTCCATGGATCTTATGTGCGCTAAATGTTGCACTGTCCACACCCAGTTCGGTAAGCGAGAAAGACATCTTGCCAAGTGCCTGTACTGCGTCGCAATGAAAGAATGCTCCAACTGAATGCGCCATCTCTACAAGTTTCTGTATGGGTTGTATTACTCCTGTCTCGTTATTCGCCAGTTGAACGGAAACAAGTCCAGTGCCTGTTCTAATAACTTCGTGAGCTACATTTAGGTCAACAACACCATCCGATGTGACAGGAAGGAATGATACGTCAAAACCGAATTTCTCAAGTCGTTTTGCAGCATTGAGTACGGACTTGTGTTCGATAGCGGAAACCACGATGTGCCTAGAAGTCGTTTTAGAGTCTGCAAATGCCTGAAATATCCAATTGTTCCCTTCGGTTGCACCTGATGTGAAAAAAATCTGCCCTGGATCGACAGCAAGGACAGTTGCAATAGTTGTACGCGAGGATTCCACGACACGTCCTGCAAGCCGTCCTGCATAATGCGAGCTTGAAGCATTGCCAAAGGCAACGCTCCAATATGGTTCCATCGCGGCAATGACCTCAGGAAAACAGGCTGTTGTCGCGTTATTGTCAAGATAGACAAGACCTTCTGGAATTTTCACAGATGACACATCAGACATGCCTGATCTCCCATATCGTCGTCTGCAAACACATCCTTGAGTGGAAGGTTCGCTACTTTAGGTTTAACTTCCTGTTTCTTGGCAAATTGTGCCTTAATTTCTGCAACACGTTCCGGACGGGAAAGTTCCTCAAGGCTTTCTCCTTGACACCATGTAAATCTCTCGCCACTAAGAGGATCTGACTTTTCATATGCCATTGCTTTTCTAAACAAATCAGGATGCCGTTCAAGAAGCCCTACCCATTCTATCTTCTTCTGAAAAAAGCAAAAGAAACATCCAGATCTTGAACGCCATTCATAATAAGCAGGTACCCCTAAACCTGCATCTTCCAATATTTTGAATACATCTGCCTTACGAATGTTGTTCTCAACAAAAGGATACACTGCTTTCACCCCTTCTTTAGTTGAAATATATCCTGTACGGTATGGTTCATCAGCTCGAATTCCGACATAACTTACGACGTGATCATTCCCTACATACTTCTCGTAAGGAACTATTTTTAACATTCGAGTACACCAGCGTGTTCGTGCATCTGGAAGAACACCATTGTAAAGTTTTAGATAGTGCGAGAATGGACGGTCTGCATTAATACGAACTATTTTCTTTCCAAGGAAAAATTCCAATTTATCCAGATAATCATAAGTTTCCTGCAACTCATCACCAGTGTCGCAGAACACATATTCCATATCAGGAACTTTATCCTTCATGTAAACGGCAAGAGCAGAAGAATCCTTGCCGCCAGAAAGAGCGAGAATATGGCGAACTGGTTTGTCGGAATATGGTTTATTCATTTACTGATTTCCTTTACTGTTAGCGAGATATTTTCAACGTCGTGAGTTTGAGCCAATACCTGCCTAACTCCCTCAATGATTGGCACAAGTGTCTTGTACGGCTTTGGAATGGAACGAAGTGTTTTGTAAGTTGCAATGCCAATGGGCTTGGAAATATCTTGAACAGCTAATTGTACAAAAGGCTTGTTCATCTCTTCGCATAAAAGAAGTCCGATGGTCGGATTTTCGTCAGGCTTTCTTTCCAACTTGTCTAATGCCGAAAGATAAAGAGCGAGCTGTCCAAGATATGATGCGCGAAACTTTCCCATTTTTAGTTCGATCGCAACCATTGCCCGAAGTCCACCATGGTAGAAAAGAAGGTCGATAAAAATCTCTTCATCTGCATAAATCAATCGCTTTTCACGCCCCATGAAACAGAAATCATTGCCACCGAGAGCCTGAATTGTCTTCTCCACATCTGCGACGAGTGATTTGGACAGCATCCTTTCATCGATATCCTGGTCATGAATTGCATCAACATTATCGAGATTGACGAGTTCAAGTAGATATTCATCGCGGAAGGACTGAACGGCTTTGGTCGCTTGAGCCATTGGTGAAAGCGTCTTTACGAAGTTATTCGGCAACGTTCCGATGTGGTGGTAATCATCAGCTCGAAGATGTTGAAGAAGCGTTTGACAGCCCCATTGTGACTTTGCGGCAGCGCAAATATAGTACCATGCTTCGTCTTTGGATTTTACTACACGAAGTATTTCCCTATGATGGGAGAATCCAATGGATAAGAAGGCTTTCTCAGGTTCAATGCCCAATTCGGCAGATGGCATCTGCCGAATTGGAATCAACTTACTTTCGGCAGATGATATCTGCCGAATTTCACCACATGTTAAGTGTTGAATTGAAAAATCAGAAGCCCAATATTCAAAGAATAATCTCATGTTCTTAATGTTCGTTGCGGAGAAACCTCTTAATCCTGGCAATTCAATCTGAAGTCGCTCAGACAGTGCATCTATCGCACCTGAACCCCACTTCGCTTTGCGCGTTTTGTCCGAGACATAGCCACCGACATAGAAATAGAGCTTTAGCGCTTCAGCGTTCGCAAGATGCGCAGCCTTAGCCCGAGCTTGGAGAATTGCCAACTTGATATCTGTGATAGCGGATGCGAAGTCCGCTGGAATTGAAATGGAAATCTTATTCACAATCACACCTCCGTTTCATCCAATTCGGCGAGTGCGCGAAGAAGCGCGGCGCGTAATGCTACGCGGCCAGTCTTTCTTGATTTTACTGCCGCATGAATGTCTGACAGAAGCGAAGCCGCTGATTTCTCGTCACTAGAAGACAATAATGTTGTTCCGTCAAACGGCTTCCATGCGGCATTTAACTGTTCCGCAACGCCTTTGACGCTACGTGCAAATTCCTTGGTTTGCAACGGACCCCATTTTTCCATTGGAGACTGTTGAATATAGGCTATGACTTGAGCAGCTTTGTTCCAATTTCCATCTGTATTTTGAACATTGCGGAGTAGAGGTGTGAGAGAAGACGTGCCTATTCTGGCAAGCAGATAACAACAACGATCATAAAAAAGTCTCCATCCTTGCACACTATTCTCGAATCCGCATGTTTCAAGAAGCAGTCTTCGATTTTCAGAGACAAGCTTCGGAAGCGCATTGCCTAGTTCATGGAGGCAATTGTTGAGACATGTGAAATAGGAATTAAGCTGTGCAGAATCAACCTGTGTTTCACTGATCCGATCAAGTCCAAAGACTTTTGGCAATGCCCTGAACAAAAGCATCTCCGGCGACTTTGCTTCATCAAAGGCTTTGCGGAAAGACTGTGCTGTTTCACTCACTGATTTTGTCTCATGTGCGTATTGCGAAAGTTTGTTCATCATGCCGTACAATTTGCGTACAACAGGCATGACTGCTTCAGTATCCGTACCCAATCCTGTGGCAAGGCGTTTTATTATGGCTGCTCGTGTACCTGTTATTCGCATTCCAGAAAACGCGAACAGTTCTGGACGGCGTACAAGCAATTCAAAATTCGCATCTTGAGGATCTGGAAGGAAGGTCCCTTCGTAGTACATCGATATTTCATCCTTATTGACGAGATAAAACATAATGACAAGCAATGGTAGAAGCCCCTCTACCATGCCATACGGAGGCATGGCTAACATATTGTATATGTTTTTCAGGCTAACCGGTGCATCATTGTCTGCAAAAATGATTTCTGACAGTTTATCCCATACAGGACGTAGATTGGTTATTGCATCCGGCCTTGGTCCAACTAGGTGCCATTTTTCGTCATTGCCCTCAATATGCATTCCAGAAGCAAAAATTACTGACTCATAAATACTACGCTCTGGCGGATATCCTTCGATTCCAAGTAACTTAAGCGAACATGTTTCGGGGTCATTGAGTCGTTTTATGAGGATATTACGGGCAGATGCCGCCTGTGTTGATGGTTGCCTTCGATTAATAAGTTCGTTCCTTACACATGGAGACAATGGGTAAAGTTGGTCGCAAACGTCTGAAAGCAATCGAGTCAGATCCCGTCCTGAACGAATGCTATCTTGTTTCTTGCCATTATACACAAACACACATCCCGCGCCATGTGGTGCTGGTCTTGGATCAAGCAGTCCAAATTGTCGTTGAAAAACTCCTTGCTCAGCTTCAGCCAATCTCACATTGACCTCACGGCTCGCAATTTTGTCATCACGAAGCGCCTTTACATTGTCTTCTATCCAATGAAGGCGTCGAACTTCTTTCAGGGCATCACTCAAATCACCACACATTAATGGGATTGCAAAGATGAACGAAGGTTCTTCTTGTGAAATAAGCTTAGCTTCCGCAAGAAAAGTCGCCACTTCGCTTTCTCTTTCTGGCAGGCATACAATCAACAGTCCCGATGCCGCGCCGATATTCTTCTTCCTTATCTTTTCTAAATCTGTTGGCATATCTACGTAGCAAGTCTCGAAGAAGCGCAATGTGCCAGTTTCAAGACTATTTCGTTTAGCTACCATCGGTTCTGGAGGAACAAACTTGTTTAGGGTTTCCGACAATGAGAATCCAATTTTGCCAAGCTCTTCATCGGCTTGTCGTTCGCACTCTTCCAAATCGACATCACTTCCGCCCCACAATGCATATGTTTTGTTAAACTGCCTATAAACCAAAATCGACTGCTTCTTCAGATTCCCGAGGCTTTCAGTCAATTGTAAAGGTGCAATAGCAAGTTTAATCATATCTTGCGTTGCATTGATTGGGCACTGCGTACCGAGAGAAGAAAGCAAAGCAACCGATTTCAATGTCTTTTTATCTTCGTCGCTCAACGAATCCTTAGAGGAAATAATTCCATTTGCATCAAGAATTGCTTGACCGAAAGAATGATGGCTAAGATTTGTCTCAAAGTTATTGAACACGTAATCATAAAAACAATCCAAACAGATGAAACTTTTAACTACATTCATTGAACAAATACTTGACAGACTCATCGGCTCATTGCCAGCTATATATGAAAACACAGATCTTTCATTCTGGCCAAGACGCTTAAACAAAATAGGAAGAGCCGCTAATGTAAGCGGATGAAGCGGATATGCCAATCTTGCATATTTTTCAAAATCATCATTAGCGAGCCCAACCATTTTGGGGACTCCTGAATCAATGGCTTTCTTGATTACATTCAAATCTTCAGAGGAGAGTTCGGTATCAGAATTAATTGCTGATGCTATCAATCGAATTTGGGAGCCAGAAGTTTCAGTAAATACAATTGGCTCGAATCGTCCTTCAATTTTCATGAACTCACGCCTGAGAGATGGATCAGAAGCCGCATAGCCTCCAACTCCTTGATGGAGTATTCCCAACATTGCCAAACCTGTATCGCCACTGCGTGAAGCAGCTTCTGCCATATCTTGTAACAGTGACACTTCCGTTTCGGAAGGATGAATCCGTGCATTCTCAAACACACGTCCAAATTCGTCTATAACAAAAAGCACACCACAATAACCGATACTACGGAAGGCTTTCGCCATTTCTTCGACAAGACGCATTGCATCGCGAGCATCACGTGAATTACGTAATTGTGATGAAAGTAACTCGATTTTTGTTGGTAACGTACCTGCATATGACTCAACTGCATCGGCCAATATCTCCTGAACAGATTGTCGCATTGCTGCAGTTGCTACAAGACATACATAACCACACAGCGATTTCTTTGGCCACGCGATATCGTGGAGTTCTTTGGCTAGCTTTTTGTCCGCTTCATAAAGCATGTTCCAAGCGACACCCTCTCTGTACTGAAGCAATTGAAACAGAAAGAGCGCAAAAGCCGATTTTCCCGAACCGTATGGACCTGTCAACGTAAACGCGCGATCATTTCGTGTTCCAGCAAGACCAAACCCTATACGCGCAAGTGCTTCACGGGCTGACGTGGTGATGATGTAACCTGCAAGTCCAATATCAGACTTACAATCTCTAGAAAGATTCACCGAACGGAGAAAACGACGTGCAATGGACAGAGGTTTACTCATGTTCATTCCTCCTTCCTTTGATAATAGCGATTTAAGAATCTTTCCATATCTTCTTTAAACTTAAAGCGATCACCACCGTATCTCACGGTTGCAAGCCCTGCCGTATCCGAATAGTTCAACTTGTTTTTACTGTCTTTCTCCAGTGAAAGAACTGCATCTACTAACGCACTCTGATCTAGTTTGAAAACCTGTCCCGGTGATTGAGGCTCGAACAAAAGACGGTTAAGCGAAACATCTAATTCTTTTACTGATTCCATATAACGAAGAATCGCATAGCCCACGAGTTCTTCTGGAAGATTTGCTTTTCTCCCAATGTTGAGACGATACAATCCAGAGTCGCCTGTAGATTGTATCAAATAAAGTGAAAGAAACGGTGAATCGAAAGATTCTTCGCCACTCTTATTTTTTGTTCCTGCGTATGTGTGGATAAAGCAATCAATATCTCGTTCAATCGTCTGATCCGACACAGACGCTTTAGCATCCTCAAGGTGTCGCATTATGAATGATGCAAGCTCCTCTTTTCTGAATTCTGGCTTGTTGTAATGGTTGAACACCATACTCCATGTTGATATAGGAGCTTCAACAACCATTTTGTAGTGAAGCATCCATAATGTTGCGTCATCTTCAAGATATGGATCTACTCCAGATTGCTCACCATTACCGAAAATGAACCTTCCAAAATCGGTCAGTTGCATAGTTCCCGCTTCCCGTCCATCTTCGATTAGTCCAGTCTGCTGGCACCAATACTTGATACTCTCGACCATATTCTTTCCAACACCAAGTTGAATCACGGCATCATCTTCAAGAAAGCCGTGCGGATTCTTGGAGATAAGATCAACTCCTTTCTCAAGCCAGCCATTACGTGCAACAAATGTCTGATGTCCAGAAAATTTGAATTTCTGTATTACTTGTTTTAATATTTCTTTATTTTTTCTCATAATACAATCAGTATTTTTTTACTCTTCAAAAAAATGCAAGTAGCCCTAAAATTTGGTAATCACTACGGACTCTTCGTTGTCCATAGGCGCAGGAATTTTTTGCGCAATCATGTTGGAGATCGAGGGCTGTTATTCGCAACATCAGAATCCAATTGACTGAACGAATGGTGGTGGCTACATTGGTCAATGGCCTTAAGCTACAGCAAATGGAACCATCCTGAAACTGGCTATTGGACTAAGGTAACTGTTTGTATCCGTTCAAGTCTCTCTTATCTGTCTTTCCTGTTGCCTTAATTGTTTTCTTTTACC
>JAEEGL014172800.1_pt1 | contig 24473 bp, 21 predicted proteins | sample 9134231 | NCBI WGS metagenome assembly JAEEGL01 (sample SAMN16246548, study PRJNA631951) | gut metagenome | biome: gut microbiome; feature: rumen; material: fiber-attached | host: Bos | place: Iran: Karaj | collected 2018-10
GAGGAGGCAAATATGGCGGATCGGAAGCGTGAATTCATGGACAAGGCGGCGGCCCTGGGTCTCGCCGTTTATCCCAAATCCCCGGATGAGGCTGCGGGGACCGTCTGCGCCATCGTCCGGGACGGAGGTAAAAAACGCCTCGCCGTCCTGGGGGACGGCGAGTTTTCCGGGGAGGAGAAGGGCGGGCTTCGGCTCTGCCCCCTGACGGCGGAAAATGCCCGAGGGCTCATGGCGCTGTTCCCCTATACCCGGCCCGCAAGTCATCGCGGGCGTCCCTTCACCATCGGTCTGGGGGACCGGCTGGGCCTGGCGACGCCGGGACATGTGCGGGCCATCGCGCCTTATGACGTGTTCCCCGTCTTTGCCCAGCAGTCCATGCGGGAGCTGCGGCTCACCGGGCGAAGCTTCGCGGACGTGATCGCCGGCGCTGCCTTCGGCGTGTTTCAGGAGGGCTACAAGGGCGGTTACGGGGCCGATGGGGATCATCTGAAAACGAAGGACGAGATCGCTTACGCCCTGGAGAGCGGCTGCAGCATGATCACCCTGGACTGTTCGGAACAGATCGACACGGCGGCCGCGGCGCTGTCGGACGAAGAAACGGCAGCCGCCTACGGGCAGCTGCCGACGGTGGTGCGGGAGCGCTATGAGCAGCGGTATCTGGGCAGGGAACTGCCCCTGGTGGGCCGCCTCTCCCCTGCTGAGCTGCGGCGGATCGTGCTCACCTTCTGGCGGGCTGTCGACCACGCCGTGGACTGCTATGGGTATATCCGGGAAGAGCGACGCTCCGACGCGGATTTCGAACTGTCCATCGACGAAACGCTGACGGTCACCACCCCGGCGGAGCATTTCGTGATCGCGAGCGAGCTGGCGGCGAAGGACGTCCGGCCGGACAGCGTCGCTCCCCACTTCACCGGGACTTTTGAGAAGGGCGTCGAGTATACCGGCGACCTCCGCGCTTTCTCCCGGGATTTCGAGGTGCATCAAAAGATCGCAGAGCATTTCGGCTTCAAGCTGTCCCTGCACTCCGGCTCGGACAAGTTCTCCGTATTCTCCACCGTGGGTCGGGTGACCGGCGGCCATGTCCATGTGAAGACGGCGGGCACCAACTGGCTGGAGGCCCTGGCGGTGCTGGCTGAAGCGGACCCGGCCCTGTACCGCCGGGCGCAGAAATTCGCCGTCGAGCATCGGAACGAAGCGGAGAAGTATTACCACGTTTCCACGGATGTGCGTGCGATCCCCGACATCGACCTGCAGAGCGACGCCTATCTGCCGGAGTATCTGCGCCTCCCCGCCTCCCGGCAGACCATGCACATCGCTTACGGCCTGCTGCTGGCGGAGGATTGGTTCCGGGAGGGATTTTTCCGAGTGATGGATACGCGGGAGGAGGAGTATTATGGGAGGCTGGAGGCTCACATAGGGAAGCATTTGAGGCTGGTGACCGTAGAAGTCTGAACGATATCGCCGTCTTCTTCCGTTATTCGGCGATGCCGGCACGCATATTCATAAGAATCGGTCGCTTTGATCGGTACGATCGTTGTTGACGATGGTATCAACTTTACGCTTTGGCAGGACCCGCTTTCGGATTAGCATTGCCCGCCATGATGTTTGTCTTTCCCTTTCGGGCTTTTTCATCCAGAAACACCTGATAGCGGTTACAGATTCCTTGAACGTCGTCTCCGAATTCGATTTGCTCACCCTTTTCCAGCCATAAGACTCTGCTGCAAAGCTCCCGCACTTGGTTAATCGAATGGGAGACAAGGATGGTAGTTGCGCCGCCGGAGATGATCTCCCGCATCTTCGCCTCGCTCTTCTCGCGAAACGCTCCATCTCCCACAGACAACACTTCGTCGAGGATCAAGATATCCGGATGGACCATGCTGGCGATGGAAAACGCGAGTCGAGAGCGCATTCCTGAGGACAACTGCTTGAAAGGACGCTCCTGAAACTCCTGTAGTTCGGAGAACTCAATAATCTGATCGTAGGTTTCATCCATAAATCTTCTTGTATAGCCAAGCATTGCTCCTCGGAGATAGGCGTTTTCGCGCACAGTCAGTTCACCATCGAAGCCACTTGCCAGCTCCAGCAGCGCAGCGATTGAACCATTTCGAACCACTCTGCCCCTGGTGGGTTCCATGATGCCGGCGACGGCTTTTAAAAGCGTTGACTTTCCCGCTCCGTTTGTACCGATGATACCAAGCATATCGCCCTTTTCCAAGGTGAAATCAATGTCTCTGTCCGCCCAAAACTCACGCACATGGTAATCTCGCTTCAGTTTGCGCACGACAAATTCCTTTAGTCCGATATCCTTGAAATCCCCTGTCAAATAGCGAATGGAAACATGGTTAACCTCTAAGATGCTCATTGCTCCACATCCCTCTAGACATAGTACAGGAAGCGTGTATTGTACTTTTTATACATAAAACATCCAGTGCATAGTACAAGTAGAACGTCTCCCAGCATCAGAAGATGTAGCCAAAAAGCGGGGATTGTAGCTTCTAGAACAATTTCTCGAAAATAACGTATAAATAGATAAATTGGATTGATCAAGAAATAGTTCTGTGCTCTCGCGCTAAAGCTGTCGATTGTATAGAAAATCGCTGATAGATACATCAGCAACTGGGTGAAGATCGACCAAAGATACTGGATATCCCGGAAGAACACGAACAAGGCTGAGAGGATCAGCCCTACACCCACGTTGAACAGCACAAGTAGGCAAACAGGATAAACCAAGCAGACCCATCGCCAGGTAAACGTGATACGGTCAATCATGCAGAAAAGGACAAAAACGCACAGCGTAAGACCGAAGTTGATCAATGTCTGGATATTCTTAGAAAACAAGAATAGATACTTCGGCACGTTCACTTTTGTAAAAATACCTGCGTTGCTCATCAGCGAAGTCATGCCTTGGGAAGTGGAGTCGCTGAAACACGAAAACACCAGTGTGCCGCAAAACAGATAGATAGTATAATGCAGCATGGTTCGACCAAAGAATTGAGTAAAAACTAACCGCATAACCATCAACTGCAAAAGAGGCGCCAAAACGCTCCACGCCATACCAAGGATCGTACGTTTGTATTTCTTTTTAAAGTCCCGCTTTACCAGTTCTTCGAAAAGGAACTGGTTTTTTTTGTAACGTTCCAGCATAGACACATTACCTTTAGATGAGTATAATGAGTTTTCCCGATAATCAGTTGCCCATAATTACGGAGATACTCTGCCTTATGATGCGCCCAGAAACGCAAAGGCGCATATCCATTACATAGGTGATTCTCTTTCACTGGTGTGCAAAAGGTAGCCTCTTTCGATCAAACCCGGATGGCAGATTGATTCACATGTTTTTTTCGTTTATCGCTTAACCTGTCAGATTATTTGAGCCCGTAAGACACTTTGATCCTGTGAATGAACCCGGGTACAAGATTAATAATTCCTTGTCTATGCGGTTTCTCAAAATAACTGTACCATGTGGGAACCGAAAAGCGTCAATATCTCAGCGTATACACTGCCGGTGCATACAGATTCTTCCCATCCGCGCTCACGCCATAGAAGGAAATCTCCGTCACCTCGCCGGACCTTAGATACACCGTTGGCAAATCAACTCTAAACCCGACCTTTAGAAGGGACTGTTCGCCGAAGTACTCGGCGATACTCAAACGCTCCACACCATAGTCACAAACAACGATCATATCGCCAACCTTCAGATACAGTCCCTGGAGTGGACAGTTTTCGTAAAAGTCTGCGGCCCATCCCTGCAACCTGATGATCGTTTCGCTCGAATCCACAGGGACCTCGATGCTTCCTTTCATGGGAATACCACCCACGTTCTCCAGACAAACACCCTGATTCCCGATCCAACTTCCATATTCTTCCTCTGATATCATTGCTTTTGATGGAAGGTCTGGCAGGCTTACGCTGACCTCAGGGAAATCTGGCTCCCGCGTCAAAATAGACTCCATCAGTCGCTCGCTGCAGCCAAAAATCACCACCTGAGGCTTTACCACCAAATCCAGTTCTCTGTTGACAGCGCGGAACCGAGTGGAAACAACCGTTTGGAATTCTTCGCCCAGCCATTGGGGCAAATTCCGTGCCGTCATCCATTGGGAATCACCATAAATCAAAAGCGTCCCGTTCGGCGCGGATTCGTTCTGATACATGACGATGGGATAACGCTTGGATTCATTGTTTTTACCGTTGAGTTTCTTTACTTCCTCGTACAGCGTTCCGTTGTTCACTGATGACGCTGTCGCTTTCCATTCCGCCACAGGCACTGCTTCTTCTCCGAGGATGCCTTTCACGCCAAGCATAGCCGAAAACTCGCCATTCGCCTTTCCCTCGGAGAACTCCAATGGGAATTGCTGAATCTGCAATCCGAGGCTGGCCAGTTCTTCCCCTATCGCCTGAAAGGCGATGTAGGATCCCAACTGCGTCCAGTGCGTGTCTGTCTTCATATACAGCTTGCCGCGCGGCTTGTTTTCCAAAAGCGCATGCTTGGTATTCAGAACATGGACATCTGAATGTTTAAGCAGATAAGCCTCCACCTGATCGCAAAGCGTTTCACGTAAAGTACTCTCAGCCGAGGCAATGTATTCCGGATAGATGCTCGTTTTTGCCGCAGTCAAGACCAGCACATAGGTGATTCCCTGAGATGCATACCAGTTGCTGATTCGCACCTGATTGGCGCAAATCTGCTCCAAAACCTCCTCAGAAAACACAAAATCTCCAGTAGCAAGATCGATGTTGTGGTTATCGGTCAAAAAATACCACCCATCCTGCCCAATTTCCACGCGGTTGCTGGTCGTCTGGCTGAACAGTTTCAGCTTGATCTCAGCTGTCAATGCTACAAAGAAAGATCGGAATCCGATATTGTCTCCCAGCCAGGCTTCAAAGCCTTCCTTCAGACCCGACGCCAAGTGCCCGTCTTCCCCAACAAGTGCCGGGAAATTCGCAAGCTCACGATTCTCCGTTTCTGATACTTTCCCGTTCATTAAATTGATCTTTATGATCGGGATCAAAAGAACCAGAGAGAATACAACAACAAGCAGAACAGACAGCCACGCATCGCTTTTTTTCATAAGCGCGTCCTCAGAAATTGAAATAAATAAAAGGGTTATATGTGCTTGCTACTGTAAAAGAAACAGCAACGAGAAATATGCAGATATATACAACGAAGGAAATAGCGTCCGATGCCAGGCGTTTTTCGCCGAAAAAGAATTTTGTCTGCTTAAGTCTTTTCAGGATTGGCACGCTGCAAATGATTGCCAGCAGGATAACCAACGCGTTTCCCCGGAGCTGGAACAGAGCACTACTATCGCAGAACCGGTTGCCCATCAGACCGAACATTGCTGCAATGTAACTCAAGGCGGTTTTCAGACTGTCAGCCCGGAACAATACCCACCCCAACAGTATCGTCAAAAGCGTGAATACGCGGTAGATGCATCTCATCCATCCCTCCGGCAGTCTATCCGGCCACCCACTCAACTTCTCAAAGGTAAGCAGGACAAAGTACATCAAGCCCCAAGCTATGAAGTTCCATGCTGCCCCGTGCCAGATACCCGTCAGCAGCCACACTATGAACAGGTTCCGCACAAGCTTCTTTCTGGAATTCACTCGGGAACCGCCCAGAGGAAAATACACATAGTCTCTGAACCAGCTCCCAAGGGAGATATGCCACCGCCGCCAGAATTCAGAAACGGAGCGGGAGATATAGGGGTATTCGAAGTTTTCCAGGAAGTGAAACCCAAACATCCGGCCAAGACCGATTGCCATGTCCGAATAGCCGCTGAAATCAAAATAGATTTGAAAGCTGTAGGCAACACCTCCAAGCCACGCCATCACCACCGACAGACGAGAAAAATCAGTGTATGAAAAAGCGTGGTCCGCCAAAATTGCCAGACTATTAGCTAGAATCACCTTTTTTGCCAGCCCAAGTATAAACCGCCGTATGCCCTCCGCAAAGTCCGATAGTGTCTCTTTCCGCTCTTTGATCTCCTGGGCCACCGTTTCATAACGCACGATAGGGCCTGCAATCAACTGCGGGAATAGAGCCACATACAGCGCCGTGTTCAGCGGATTCTTCTGCACTCGGCCACGGCGGTAATATACGTCGAACACATAGCTCATAGCTTGAAAAGTGAAGAATGAAATACCGATGGGCAGGGCGATATCCGTCTGATTCAGCAACTGCTTCCCGAAAAGTCCCGACAAGGCGTTGACATTCCTGATTGTGAAATTCAGATATTTATAGACGAAGAAAATCGCCAAGTTGAATACCACCGTAATCCTCAGCCAACGCTTCGCCTTTCGTAGATAAACGGCTTGGGTGGACCGACCCTCCAGATGCTCTGCACTCTTCATCGCTGAATCGATCGCCATCGCGAACAGATGATTCACCAAAATCGAAGCCATCATCACAAATACGAAATGCGGCTCGCCCCAAGCGTAAAACAGCAACGATGCCAACAACAGGAATACGTTCCTGAATTTGCGGTCAATCAGGTAGTAGCCCACCAGTACACAGGGCAGGAAGATGAACAGAAAGATCGTTGACGAAAAAACCACGAAGGATACCTCTTATTCCATGCGCCCGTAGATTCTCTCGATCAGCTGCATCACACCGAGCGCGTCTTGAATGGTCCCTTGCCGAAGCGGGGTGCCTTTTGCCACAGCGTCGTAGAACTCCTCCGTCTCCCATTCCCATGACTGATCCGAATCGAAGCAGAGCGTATGCTCCAACGGTTTTCCGAGAGAGCCGCTCTTTTGGAGCAGGTCTTTTTTGTAATAGGTCATCCGTTCCTCGCCGTAGCTGTTTGTAGAGGTGATCAGGCCGTTCAAAGCGATATAGCCCTGGGTACAGATGATATCCAGATCAAACTTGTGGCGCCATTGCAGTGCATTGGAATGAAGGGAGGCCAACTTGCCATCCCCAGTTTTGAGGATAGCAAAGGCCGAGTCCTCCGTGGAGAGTTCCTTCCACACCAGATTGTCGACGCTGCTTTGGACCTCCGTAAAATCTCCCAAGAAATAGCGCAGCAGATCCAGCATATGGATCCCCTGATCTAACAAAATCCCACCGCCAGAGAGTGACACATTGTTGCGCCATTCCGTTGCGAAGGTGGGGCTGCCCGCTTTCCCGTATACACCTCTTGCGCAAACCACGTCCCCAATAAGTCCGGATTCAATCAGTGCTTTTGCTTCCATCACAGAATTATGATACCTGTGATTAAAGCCGAATTTCAGCACCATCTCCGGATGCTGTACGGACGCATGCTCCATACGCTGTGTATCGGCAAGATTGCGGCCAGGCGGTTTTTCCGAGAAGACGTGCTTCCCCAACTCCAGTGCCCGGCATACCACATCCGGAATCACAGAATTCACCGTACAGACGACGACACATTCGCATTCGCATTTTTCTAAGCACTCATGCCAGTCCGTGAAGACTGGAACAGGATAACCCTTCAGCATCTCTGCGCGCTCGTCACATAGGCCGGTGATCTCAAACCCTCCATGGGCGTTCATCTTCTCATAGCGGGTTTTCCCCATACGTCCCATTCCTATAATGACCGTTTTCAGCCGTTTCATGCTTCCTCCACTTTCTGCGCGACAATGTGCGCGTAGGAACTCATTCCGCCCTTCTGCAGAAAACGCTGGAATTCCTGTAGCGTTCTCTCGTCCGAATCACGAATCAAATTGCGGATAAACAGTTCCTCCTCCGGGATAAACGCATAGCGGGCACGCACATAGCCCACATCCATGCTGCCCGGTGTCGAGTAGTCAAGCATCCGGAAACCGGTGCGTTCCAGTGCCAACTCCAGTCCCTTGCGGGAGAGCAAACTCACATACTCATAAGGATAAACCTGCGCGTGCTCACGAAGCACCAGGATATCAAAGCCTGTGCCGATCCGTGCGCTGAGAAACAACAGTCCCTTATTCTCCAGATGGCGGTTCATTTCCCGCAGATGTCGATCGGGATCGTTGGTTTGTTGTACCATATTCAGGCTCAGGGCAATATCTCCACGGGCCTCTGAGCCTTCCTTCAGCACCTCAAAGCTCCCGCACAGCTCACTGTTCTCCAGCAGCGCAGTCAGCCCCCGGTAGCGCTCGTTTCCGCTGACGACTCGAAGGCCTCGATTGAGCCCCAGATAGCGGTAGCTTCGGAAGCTGAACCAGTCCATCAGCTCGCTCCAGTTCTGGCTCCGTTTTTCCTCCGCTTCCCGCTGGCTCTCTTCCGAAGAACGGAAAGCGCAGAGCGCTTCGTCATTCTGATACTCTTTGAGAGTCTCATCGTCAACGGCAGTAAACACACTGCCGCACTTTGGGCAGTAGAAATATGGAACTTCCCATTTTCTGAAGAAGAATGAGGCCACATCTCCATGACACCCCGGACAGAGGCCGACGCTCTCTCCCTCAGGCTGGAAAGCACGGTCCACGGCTGCTTTCGCCAGCTTCAGCTCACGCTGATACCGTTCCGCACTCTGGATCGAGGCTCGATCGCTGATCCGATCCACATAATCAAATGCTTTCAGCATCGTAATCCTCCATAAGCTTTTCATTTGCAAACAGCATACAGGTACAAAGAGTTGCGGATAGAGGCTGAATCCGTACGTTGCCACCGGCAGCGGCAACGATAGCAGCGGCAGCTGCTATATCCCATAGCGCGATATGATCTTCAAAATAGGCGTCTACTCTGCCGGCAGCCACGAAAGTCCCCATGATCGCCGCTGTGCCCAGCATCCGCACCTTTTTGAACCTTTGCGCCGTCCGAAGGAGGGGCATCAGCTTTTCCGCTCCGTAGTCCAGATAGGTGGGAAAACCCGTTGCAACGATCGCCTGCGTCACCTTTGTGGTCGCCGAGGGTTTGATCGGCATTCCATTGCAGAAGGCCCCCTTGCCCTTAATGCCGTAGAACAGCTCGTCCGATGCATAACGGAAGACGACGCCAAGAACGGGCTCCTCCTCCTTCCAAAGCGCTATCGAAATGCATGTCAGCTCTTTGATTCCCCGGAAGAAATTCACCGAACCATCCAGCGGGTCCACGATCCAGCGGAAACCGCTCCGATCCTCCGCTTCCTGCAACCCCCGCTCCTCCGTCAGAATGGAATAAGGGCTCCCCTCACGAAGAACTGATAGGATCGCTGCCTCAGAGTCCCGGTCAGTCGAAAGTTTCAGATCCTTGCCCTCTGCGCTGTTAACGGTCGTCTGCTTTTCCGCCATAAGGATGCTCCCGCCAGCTTGTGCGGCGCGGATCGCCAATTCCAATTCTTTCTCAAACACAAGCCAAATCCTCCAGCAGATGCCGGACCGCCGCTGTCTCCATTTCCTCCCGGCAACGAGTCGTATAGGTGCAAATATGCGGCGTAAGGATCGCGTTGCTGCACTCTGTGAGCTTCCCTGTATAAGGTTCGCTCCACAAAGCATCCCCCCAGAACCATCCGATCTGACCGCTGCGCAAAGCGTTATGCAACGCATCCTCGTCCACCAAGCCGCCTCTGGCGCTATTCAGCAGCACAGTACCGGGACGGCAGAGCGCCAATTCTGACGCTCCGAGGATGGTATCCGTACCAGAGGCATGTAGGGAGATCACGTCCGCTCTGCGCAGACCCTCGTCCAGAGAACAGGTGCTGGCTTCGGCGTTGAATTTATCAAACACGTCGATCTCGGCACCGAGCATGCGCATCAGCTCTGCTGTTCTCCGACCTATCCTTCCGTAGCCCACCACGAGAATGCGGGAACCGCAGATGGAAAACCCCATCTGCTTTTTCCAAATGCCATGATGCAGATCGTCATTGGCAGGGATGATCCGATGTGCAATGGTCAACAGCGCAGAAAGTGTCATCTCTGCCACTGCTTCGGTGGGGGCATCCGGCGTATTGGACACCCGAATGCCGTGTCGCTTTGCTGCCTCTAGATCCACGTTATCCATACCGATGCCTATGCGGGCGATGGCCTTCAACTGCGGGCAGGCAGAAAATACTTTCTCGTTCAGCGGCTCCAGACCTGCCAGCAGTCCCACTGCGCCCTGCAGATGGGCAATTGTTTCTTCCTCGGTCAGCTTGCGCCCAAAGGGATTTTTAACGACTTCGATACCTCGCTCCAGAAGCAACGATATCGCTTGGTCACTCTGGGCAGCAAACGAAGAAGAACCTACCGCAACCTTCATCAGTGTCTGCCTCCCATATATCTATCGAGATATGCATCCAAAACGCTGTGAAGCAGCACTGCGTGAGCACTTTCGACCAGACCATAGGTGTCCAGCGGTACATGGAAATTCAGATCACCCATTCTGCGCGACTTGTTATCCGGGCTTTTTCCGGAAACAGTAACGATGAATGCACCCTTTTTACGCGCTTCCTCGATAGCCCGGATCACATTGGGTGAGTTGCCGGAGGAAGAAACCGTCACCAGGATGTCCCGTTCCGTCAGGATGCGCTCGATCCGATAGGCGAACACATCGGCATAAGATACGTCGTTACTGATAGCGGTAATGTGGCTCGTCTCAGAAACGGTATAGGTGTTAAGCTTCCCGTTTTGGAACCAGTCGTGGGACATGTGCTCGGCCATGGTACAGCTGGCACCATTGCCACAGAAAAAAATCAAACCGCCTTTCTCTTTCGTCTCCTCCGCCCGTTCGATCCAAAGCCGTACGCCTTCCTCCAATGGGATTTCCTTGCCGCTGCAAATCACGCTTGTGCGCTGTAAACCTTCATAGACTTCCTCAAAATAGCGCATTTTTAAATATCCTCCCTTGATTAACATTTAATCTATTCCGCAGGTCTTTCCTTCGCCTCGAACGCTTTTGCCAGGTGCTTTTGCGCTTTTCTTACCACAAAGTCTACCATATACTCCATCGGGATCGCAATCATGCAGGTCGCCGCCAGCACACATAGGCAGCCGAGGGCTGGACTGGAAGTGATTGGGTAAGTAACCAGAAAGCCATAAACCCCCTCATGGAGCAGAAATACGGGAAACGCGAGACGTCCGAGGAACGAGATAAACTTCCACAACCTTGATTCAACATTAGATTTGGGTACCTGGTTTTCCTTTTGCATCGACAAACATATCACACCACACCAGGCAAAAAAGATACACCAGAAATCAGCAATCTCGTTATATCGAAAGAAAGACAACGCCAACAGTCCTGCCATAAACAGATTTCCGGCTATGTGCATGATCCGGCAGAAGCGTTTGGATTTCAATGTTTCTATTCGCTGAAATGCTGCAAATGCAACTACTCCCATTGCCATATCGGCAAAAATGCGCCAAAATCCATCATGGCCGATCAAAAGCATCTCTCGGCTCGTGTGAAAGTGGATACGACCTGCCTTCTCTATAAATACAGCGTAAATCATTGTGGCAGCCACGAAGAGCAGACCAACCGCCCATTTCCGTCTCTTATCCATCGATAAGACTGACCATATCAGGATCCCCACCAAGAACATCGCCGCGAGAAACCATGCAACGCCATTGACCGTCACCCGGATACTGAGCATCAGCCCCTCCGGAAACGATTTATATAAGACATCGGCTGCCTTGGCCAAGGTCCATTTTGCCCGAAGCCATCTCAGGATCAGATTGATCACGAACGATGCGGCGCACATGGGCCAAAGGCGCCAAAACCGCTTCCCGGCATACTGAATGCTTCCACCCGCCTCTTCATTCCTCTGCGTCGCTCTCCAATAGGAAGCTGCTAGGAAATACCCTCCAACGACAGCAAAAACATCCACACCAATATACCCACCCGTCGGAATGCGATACACATGTCCCAAGGTGTGATAGCACAGGATATACACGGCGAAGATGAATCTCCATATCTCGATTCGCAGATTCTTCATCGTTAGCCTCTTTTCAGTACGGCAGAGTCTCCTCGGTGAAACCCTCCGTCCGCAGCCAGACCTCCACCTGGGCCAATTGCCAGGCGACATCAACGTCCAAGCCTCCCCAGTTGGAGATCGCATAGGATTTCCAGCCCATCCACGGATAGGGCAGCGGCCCCTTGTCGATTTCCTCCAGGCAGCGGGGACGAACAATGAACGTCCCGTCCGTGAAATAAATCTTACCTTGGGAGTCTCGTTCACTGCTGGCTCCTCGCATCTGCTCCTGTGTCAGGAAACTCCGGATCTCCCGGTTCGATCCAACCAGCCGTGCCCGGTTCGGAGTGAAGGCACTGTATTCGGAGATCGTGGCTGCGGAGTCGAACTCCGGATTCTCCCGCAGGAACCGAATGCCCTCGCTAAGTTGCTTCGGCAAAATGAAGGGGGCGTTGCACTGCAGCAGCACGATCATTTCCACATCCTTCCCCAGCTCCCGAATGTAGTTATATCCATGCACCATGGCATCCTGGTGCTTGGCTTCTTTCGTACAAAGATAGTCCGGGCGATCAATGATATTCGCTCCGTTTTTCCGGCCAATCTCCTTGATCTCCTCAGAATCTGTAGATACATAGATTTCGTCGATCTCCGGCGTGTGCTTGGCTGCCAGGAGCGCGTATTCCATTAACGGACGCCCCAACACCGGATGGGTATTCTTCCCGGGAAAGCCTATGCTTCCGCCTCGGCCCAGTTCCAACGCTGCGATCATATTGTCTTCAACCTCCACTTGTATTTATTCCTTATTTCATCATCCGTATCTTGATCCGTTTCAGAAGAGCGACCGCCCTGGCCGGGAAGTGTTTTTTTATCCATCGGGTCATCGTGAGATATCCGGCAAGGCGCGGTACGGGAGAGAGATATTCTATACGCCGCGTCAGCTCTGAAAAGGTTTCAGAATTGCACATGGGAAGAAGGCGAAGATTCAGCTTCCGCAACATATAATGGTAGTTCGTCAATTCAACACCGGCAAAGCTCTGGGAAAGCAGCCAACCGCTGTAATATCCCTCCTGTTGTGCGGCAAAGGGAATAATCCTTTCCACAGCATGAAGGAATGAGCCATCCGACGGGACAGGTTCCGGTGGGAAATCCTCGTAGGTCCAGCCGTGGGTAAACAGCAGCCGCAACGCCTTCGGACGAAACCAGAACACAAAACCAAATGGCGCAACAGGCGCTTCTTCACGGCTGATGGGAACGCTCAAGCCCAGCCGGTCATACAGCTCACGGGTGCATTCAAAATTCGGTCCCCAGTCGGAGACTCCGACCGTGTTGTAATAGATCGACGTATTCGGAGGGGGCGGGCAGAGCAAGCCCAGCCTCGGGTTATCCGCAAAGGTATGCAGTACATTTCGGACAAAGCATTGGCTTTCCAGCGTATTTCGGAAACAGTGTTCAGCAAAGCTGCGGCCCTGAAGCTCGAAACGGAGTTGTCGGGGCTTTTTATCGTGGGCAAAGCATACTGCGTCGTAGTCTCTCCACAGGTGTGCCAAGCCTACCAGCAGCGCGCTGTTGTCACGCCCGCGATTGACCACCAGTAATACCGTAACTTTATGCACCGGAAGGGATATGAACGCCTCCTCCAGCATCTGCTTTTTTTCCGGTGTGTTCGTCGTGATCCACACATCCGCTTCCGGCGGCATAGCCCGAGCATAACTCAGACACTCCCCAATCATATCCGGGTCGTGGATATGAAGCCAAAGTGCGCTCCGCAGCAACGGCCTGGAAACGGGAAGCTCATAGAAGTCCGGTAGGATATAGTTCAACTGCAAACATGCCCGCAATGAAGCATGGTTGCAGGTACGCAGCAGATTCTCCCATATCATATCTACTGGATAATCAGTCTCATCCCGAAGATAATCCATCAACTTTCGGCCAGGATCTCCATTGGTATCCTCCAACAGCTGCCCATATTCCTGAAAGAAGCAGCGTCTCTTGACAACTGGACATGCATAATCACGCACCAACTTTTCAGGCATGGAGATTGCAGGCTGCACACATACACTCCCCATCCGCTCGGTCCCCGTACAGGTTGCCCAGCGGAAACCGAGCTGTGAAAAATGCTGTGTGAACAGGCTTTCATGGAAACTGACCGAATCTTCATAGCTCCGGATCTCATGCATATTCTCCCAATATGCCTGGAACACAGGAGACGAGAGGATCGGTTTGCGGATCGCGACAAAATAGGACTGGATATGTTCTGGAAGTGTCTTCAGTCCATTTTGAGGAAAGGGATTCTCCCCCACTCCAGCATGGCTGGTGACGCCCCAGAAATCCAGGTCCTGCGCGTCCATTCGCGCAAATACCCCCCCCATGTCAGTGAATGGTCCAAAAAACGTAGAGTTCATCAGGATCAGTTCATCGTCCGCCGCCAGCGTCTCAAAACCGACGGCTTCCAGACCGGCACGATAGGCGCCCACATCCAAACCTGTATTCTCCCGCACTAGGACAGGAGCTGTTGCTTCCAGCCTTCGGAGCGACTTCTCATCCACCGGCTCGTTGCAGACGATCAAAAGATTACTGAGGAAAGGACGGATCCGCTCCAAAAAATAGAAAACGTATTCGTCCACTATTCCCCAAGCATCATAAAAGAAGTAGATCCCTCTCCTTTTTGCCGCCGAAGTCTGAATTATCATACCGTTTCGCCGCCTCAGGCTTCGCCCATGATGTCCCTGATCTTCTCCGGATTTCCCCAGACCGCCGGGGAATCGTACGGTCGATCCGGAAAAGCGCCGTACTCTGGTCGTATCTTCAGACCATGTTCCTTGATGAACGCTTCAACCTTGTCCCGGAGTGGAATGGCTTCACCGGTGCAACAGTTGATGATGCCCCGGACTCGATCCTGCGTAACGGCGGCAGCAATCTGTCTCCCCAGTTCCCGAACATGGATAAAGTCATAGCGGTTCTTCCCAGAATTCAGCGGGAATGTCTCCTTTCCCTCCTGCTCAGCAGCGATGATTTTTGCAAAAACGGAATGGCTGTAAGCGTCATCTCCATAGATATAATAGGCCCGCAGCCATTGGAAGACCGCTTCAGGATACTGCGCCTGCAACACGCTGCAGGACTGACGAAGTGCGTTTTTTGCTATGCCATACAACGAAAGGGGATTCGTCGGCGTGTCCTCGCCGATCTCTCCCTCGTAGTAGCCTATCTCGTGCATTGTGCCCATTACGGCAACTTGACGCAATCCGGCAGCCAGCATGTCGTCTATGAATCGGAAATGCAGCGGCAGACAATCCAAATGGCTGTGACTGTTGTGGACGAAGCCATCCCGCCACGCCATGTGAATCATCACATCCGGCCTTCCCAGATTGTTGAACAAGTCCTTATCTCCGCTGAAGATATCCATCTGTCGGAAATCTGCCCTGGGATCAATCCCGCGGCCGCTGATATCCGCAGCAATCACCCGGCTGCCATTCTCAAGCAGTGCAGAAACTACATAACGCCCGATATATCCTCCTGCTCCCGTTACCAATACCGTACTCATTTCTTTTCCTCCAACATATGAAGATTCTTAATAAAGTCTTTCAGAGCAGACTGCCACGGGCGCATATAGTCCCCAATGGTTTGCTCAAGCGCACCGTGATCCAAAACCGAGTAAGCCGGACGGTGAGCGACATGCGGATACTCATCTGTAGAGCATGGCCAGACCCTGCATTCTATCCCTGCCATTTCCACGATGGCCCTGCCAAAATCATACCAGCTGCATACGCCCTTGCCCGTACAGTGATAGATCCCGTATGCTTCCGTAGCTGCCAACCTCAATAAATGCCACACCAGATCCTCCGCGTTTGTTGGGTTCCCCACTTGGTCATTCACGATCCTCATTTCATCCGCTTCTGATGCTTTTCGCAGGATCGTAGCGACAAAGTTCTTCCCGCAACGGCCATAAAGCCAGGCTGTGCGAACCACAAACGCGCGTGAGCAACACTTTATAGCATTCCTCTCGCCCAGATACTTTCCTCTACCGTAAACAGTACGAGGATCACATGCATCGTCTTCCCGGTACGGCGCGCCTTTTTCCCCGGAGAACACATAATCCGTGGAAATATAAACCAATTTGGCCCCGATCTGCTCACATACTTTGGCAATGTTACGAACAGCTTCCCCGTTTACTCTCATAACCAACTCCGGACTCGACTCGCAGCCGTCCACATCCGTAATGGCGGCGCAGTGGAACACAACATCGGGGTGAAAACGCCTGATGGTCTCCTTAACCGCGCTTTCGTCGCAGATATCCAAAGTGCTGTGCTTTGAAGCGAAAATCTCCGCACCGGAGAACTCAGGGGGTACGATTCCGAGAACAGACGACCCCTCCCGCAACTGCCGCTGCAGTTCCGATCCCAGCTGCCCTTCAGCACCGGTTATGAACAGCTTCATACAATTGCTCCTCAAATCAGTCAAACGCCCTGCGCTTTCAGCAGCTTCTGCAGGCAGCTCCCCGGTGTTCCTTCCATCAATTCAAGGGGCAGGCCCTTTTTCCGAAAGTAAAACTCCACATGCTTCCGGAAGATGTCCGACTCCGAGGGCATCGTCAAACGCCAGCGGACGTACTCTGCGTCCGCTAAAAATTCCAGTGGGATCAGATAGCAGAATACAAAAAAGCTGAGAAATGCTTCATCCGGGCATTTCCCCGGTCCTTCGATCTCGTGTCCCGAGGGATAGTATGCCGGACTCGGCAGAATTGTAACCGCCTTTCTGTCCAACAGCATTGCTTCGATTGCCCCGCCAGAAAGCAGGGAAACGATAGTACTGCAGTCCAGGAAGAATTCCGCACTGCTCCTGCCAGGCTTGTCCATCGCATCAGCATACAGCGGATACTGTCCGCCATAGGGATCGCCAGGATGCTTGCGGATCAGCATGTTCTCCAATCCGTATTTCTTTTTGAGCCGGAACAGCAATTCAGAATCGTTCAGCTGTGTCGTATAGGAGATCAGTTCATATGTAGTATATCCCAAAAGCACACCGATTTTCTTTTTAGGTAAACGGTGATAATTCTCCAGGACGGAAAGCTTGCCCGCCTGAAGCAGGATAGCCAAGCACTCCTGCTTGCTGAAAATCGGAATTTTCCCGTCTCGACATTCTTCGTCGAAACGCTTCCATCGCTTTTCCACGCTCAACCCGCCGTTGAGACTTTCTAAATCCCAGAACGCCGTATTGAGATAATTGGGATGCCGGAGACAGCCCATCTCAATATGAATTACCGGGATACCTTTTGTTTCAGCCACCTTCGTCAAGCTGGGATTTTCCACCAGCGTCATAAACGCCTCTATAGGCTCACATTCACTTTCAATCCGTTCCACCAGCTTTCTCAGAAACTCGCAGAACCCCGGATCCTCGTGACCCAATAAATAGTATGCCGCGCCGGTGATAGACCCTTTCTCCCGAACGATCGGCTCAAGAACGCTGTCCGGAATTGTGTAAACCTTCTCAGTTCTCAAATCCCCGTTCTTGGGAAGACGGTACTGCCAGACCGTATCCACCTTCTGCTTGTCATAAGCCTCCGTCCTTCCCTGCTTCGCGAATTCCGCCGGTGAAGTCTTGCAATAGATTTCCTGCGCGATTACTGCAGAATGCGACCGCTTCGCAAAATCCAGCCCTTTATAGAACCACCATAGATACGGCGCATCTCTGAATGTGGACATGCTGAAAACAAATGGGACGATCATGCTTTATCTCCTTCCGGATAACGAGTGTACCGGCAGTGCCGACGCTGGAAAAACTCGTTTTCATTCACCGCATCCATTTTTTCATTTCTTTTGTTTCAAATACTCCCACAGGAAGCGCGGTAAGCAGGCGTGTGCCACCTTTTTCAGGGTGCTGCGCGGCACTTTTGGTTCTGCGATAAAGGGCTCCCCCTTAATCTTACACCGCAGCTTCCTGGAAACCTCCCACAGTCCGATAGGACAAATATCCCTTACAAACTTTTTTAGGCTTCTTTTAGGTTTTCTCTTGGGCTGATTGCGCGCCTCGATCATACTTTCTTCATGCTTCCTGAACAACCGCGTAGCCGCGTTTAGACTGGATCTGGCCCGTATGTATTTGATTGTCATGCCTACATAGGTGTGAGCAATATCTGTCATGATGGTGAGTTCCTGCTCTGCATACACGCTGTTCATGATAACCATAGGAAAATAGCCTTCCGCCTGGGCTATGAACACGCTGGCTGTGGTTACAGTATTTGCAGCCTTCCCATAATTCCCCGTAGTCATGGGCTCGAAATCCTTGAGACACCATTCCCGACGGAACAGCGGTGCCAGTGCTGCCGGCCGGAACCAGAACATGCGGCCATAGGGTGCCGTTGGCGGCTTCCCCGCAGCGATGGGGACCTTCAGCTCCATATCCTGCAGCAGTTTTGTCAGACATCCGTAGTCACTCTGCCAAGCACCGCCAATCAGCCGATAATACTGCGCGTTCCGCGGTGGCGGTGGGAACGCGACGCCCATCCGCGGATTACGGTGAAACAGGTCCACAATGTTTCGGACGTAACCTTCGTTTGCTGCTAAGTTCTCAAAACAAATGTCAGTGAAGTAGCGTTCTACCGACAGCATGAGGGCTTCATCTTCGTTTTGCTGCCGATCATGCATGAAGCAAACCAAATCATAGTCCGTTTCCAACACTATATCGCCGCATGCGGTGAGCAGAGCCCCTATCTCAGGTATGTCGTTCACCACTGTCCGAAGTTTCACGTTCCTGCTATTCGAAAACGTTTCCAGCAACGCTTCCAGCGATTTTTTCTTCTCCTCTGCTACCGTGAACCAGAAATCCGTTCCGGCGGGAAATGACTCCAGATATGCCAGTCGCCGTGCGGTATACTCTTCACTTTGGACGTGGAAAATAACCGCCAGCTTCTCATTAACCTGCTCCTCAGTAAGGCTGTGCAGTGGAAGAATCGCATTCAAATTCAACCAGTTTTTCAGGTCGTACATATTGGTGGTGCGAAGGATATTCTCCCAAATCATGTCGACATTATAGTTTGTCTTTTCTGAGAGATATTGAAGGAGCTTTCTGGGTGTATCTGTGGCGTAATCCAGTGAACCATTCTTGTCGTAAAAGACCTTTCTCCGAAACAGTGGGATCCGACAGGCAATCACCGCTTCCAACGCGCCGTCCACCGTCGGATTCTGATAGTCGAAACGAAAAGAATCCGGACAGACAACAGACATCGTGAACCCGGCATCGCGCAGCATCTGTGTCAATTGCATTTCGCTGTATGCGCCGCTTTCATAGTAATCCCTAATCTCTGGCAGCGTATTCCAGTGTCTGGCGAATTCAACGCTGTGCAGGACCTCAGACCGAAACACCAGGAAGCATGTAGCAAGGGCATCCGGCTTATAGCCCCACTTCAAGGGAATCTTCCCCCAGGTGCGTGTCTTCCGATTTTCATAAGACATATAGAGACCCCAGAAATCACAGGGGTCTTCCTCCATACGGTCGAACAGTTCCTGAAGTGGATAGACCGGTCCAAACATTGTAAAGTTCATTAGGACAAGTTCATCGAAGCTCTGTAGTTCCTCCCAGCCAATATAATCGATGCCGTCCTTATACGCCCAAGCGTCGAAGCCTTTGTTCTCCCTCACGAACATATCGTCCGCGACGGATGCCAGTTCCTTTCTGCACTCTGGCTTCAGGACCCCGTTTACGACGACAACAAGATAATCGAGGACCTTCCTCAGTTCTCGGATTGCATACGGCACATAGCTATCTACGACCCCATCCTCATCAAAGAAAAAATAAACACCGGCACGCTTCACTCTGTCTTTCCTCCCGAACAATCCCGGAATCAAAGTTTGTTTTGCCGCGCCAATTCTGCGGCAAAGAGAAATGCACGCTCAGGCAAAAAGGGTGCGAACAACTCGAACAGAGCTGCTCTGGGGCCGAAGCGGCGGTACTTCCAAATCGTCCCTGCGCCGCCACGCCGGAATTGCATGCGCTGTTCCCGCGCGAGCAGCCATTTGAGCCGCTTCCCGATCTCGCGGTCCATCTCCAGATCTCTGCAGGGCAAATTACTGCTCAGCCATTCCAACCGTTTTCGAATCTCCAGTATCCGCAACTCCAAATAATCCTCCCGGCCGTGAACACCCGCCATCAAGCCGGTCTGGTTTCCCCCATGCACGCGATAGTTAATCAGTGGCCTTGGGTCTGAATAAATCCGTCCATAGACAGCGGAAACCAGCGCCAGATACTGATCATGTACCATGTAAGGGCAAAAGGGCAATGCGTTCTTCGCCGTTTCCGCCCGAATCAGCATTGTGCAACCAGATGCGAAATTGGAGAGCAGAAGTTCTGACGCAAGCCCTTCCCCGCTGTGGAAAACATGATGTCGACGGACTTTCGTAATACTGTCGGCAATCACTTGCCCCTCGCCGTCGATGATACTCATATCCGAGCAGACCAACTCTGCCCGTTCCCTTTCCAGATCCTCACGCAAAAGCGTCAACTTTTCCGGCAACCAGATATCGTCCTGATCGCAGTAGGCGAAGTAATCCCCCTCTGCCAAAGCAGTCAGTTTTTCGAAGCTACGGTTGGAACCGAGGTTCTCCTCATTTCGGATCATCCTCCATGGGAACGCCGTGATATGTTCCTCAAACACACGTTCGTCCGTCGGTACATCCGGACCGTCATCGCAAACGATAAGCTCAAGATGAGGATAAGTCTGCGAATTGAGGGAATCCAGTTGTTCGATCAGCCAATCAAGGCGGGGATGATATACTGCCATCAGTATCGTAATCAACGGTTCATCGGTTCCCATACATCTTCTCGTAATAGTTTTGGTACTCCCCGGAGATGATCTCTTCCCACCATTCGCGGTTATCCAGATACCACCGGATTGTCTTCTTGAGACCGACGGCGAATTTCGTTTCCGGCAGCCAACCCAGTTCGTTGTGGATCTTTGTTGGGTCTATTGCATAGCGCATATCGTGGCCTTTTCGATCAGTTACATATGTGATAAGACTCTCAGGCTTTCCCAGCTCCTTACAAATCAACTTGACGATATCAATATTGCGCATCTCATTGTGACCGCCGACATTGTATACTTCTCCTATGCGTCCCTTACGGATAATCAAATCGATTGCGCTACAGTGATCCTCCACATATAACCAGTCCCGTACATTCAAGCCCTCACCATAGACCGGTAGGGGCTTATCATTCAAACAGTTGACAATCATCAACGGAATCAGTTTCTCTGGAAAATGATAGGGACCGTAGTTGTTGGAACAGCGGGAGATACTTATAGGGAGACCGTAGGTCCTGTAATACGCTTGCACCAGCAGATCGGCCGCAGCCTTCGAACTGGAATAGGGAGAACTGGTGTGCAGCGGTGTTTCTTCGGTGAAGTAAAGGTCTGGCTGATCAAGCGGAAGATCGCCATACACTTCGTCTGTGGATACCTGATGATACCTTTGTACCCCGTATTTCCGGCTAGTGTCCATCATGACGGCTGTGCCCATAATATTCGTTTCCAGGAAGACTCCGGGATTCTCAATGCTTCGATCCACATGGCTCTCAGCGGCAAAATTGACAACAACGTCTGGCCGTTCTTCCTTGAAGACGAGATCGATTGCTTCCCGATCACATATGTCTGCTTTGACAAAGCGGAAGCTTGGTTTCTTCATGACCGGTGCCAAGGTGGTGATGTTGCCTGCGTACGTCAGCTTGTCGATGCATATCACTCGGTCCTCCGGATGATTCTTCAAAAGATAAAAAATAAAATTGGAGCCGATGAATCCGGCACCGCCGGTTACCAGAATCGTCATGATCGTTCTCCTTTACAGCTTGAAAGCAATTCCCGCTTCTGCAAGTGTGGGATTCTTTTTGTCCTTTTCGCTGAGGGTGATTTCTACCGCCTCCGGCCATGCGATACCAATCTGCGGATCATTCCAAAGAATCCCGCCCTCGTCCTCAGGGTGATAAAACTCATCACATTTATAGGCGAACTCTGCAGTCTCGCTGACAACCATGAAACCATGGGCAAAGCCTCTGGGGATCATAAACTGCCGATGGTTTTCTCCACTCAAGAAAACCCCTGTCCATTTGCCGTAAGTCTCACTCCCAGCTCTCAAATCCACTGCTACATCGAAAACCACTCCGCTGATGACACGCACCAGTTTGGCTTGGGGTAAGTTCTTCTGAAAATGGAGCCCGCGGAGAACCCCTTTGTGGGAAGATGATTGATTGTCCTGCACAAAGGTATATTCCAGCCCTGCAGCTCGATAATCCGATTCTTTATAGGTCTCCATAAAATAGCCGCGCTGGTCACCGAATGTTTTCACGTCGATGATATAGACGCCCTGGATCTCTGTTCCATGAAATGTGAAATTACCGAACGTCATTTCTCAATACCTGATCTTTCCGTCAGCCACGTTCCGCAGATGCTGACCATATGGGGATTTTCCGTATTTTTCCGCCGACTGCAACAGCGTCGTATCGTCAATCCAGCCTTTGGTATAGGCGATTTCCTCCAAAGCGGCGATTTGGGAACTCTGACGCGTTTCTATGGTACGGACGAAATCGGCTGCGTCCACCAGAGAGTCTATCGTCCCAGTATCAAGCCATGCATAGCCGCGTCCTAGCAACTGAACGTTCAGGGCACCTCTTTTAAGATACATATCGTTCAGCGTCGTGATTTCTAATTCTCCCCTGGCGCTCGGCCTCACATCTCGTGCCATCGTGCTGACGCCCTTGGGGTAAAAATACAGGCCGGTGATGCAGTAATTGGATTTCGGTACCTTCGGCTTCTCTTCCACGGAAACTACCTTTCCGTTCTCATCGAATTCGACGATACCGAATCGTTCCGGATCATTTACATAATAGCCAAAAATGGTGGCTGTGCCTTGTTCGGCATCAATCTTTGCTTGGTTCAACAGCTTGCTGAAGCCATTACCATAGAAAATATTGTCCCCCAGCACCATTGCCGACGAATCGTCCCCGATGAACTCCTCCCCAAGGGTAAAGGCCTGCGCCAAACCATCTGGAGAAGGTTGCTCCTTATAAAATAGCCGAATTCCGAACTGGCTCCCATCTCCCAACAGTTTTTGAAAATTGGGAAGATCTGTGGGGGTAGAGATAATCAGTATCTCACGGATTCCGGCAAGCATCAAGGTCGACATGGGATAATAGACCATCGGTTTGTCATAGACGGGCAGGAGTTGTTTTGATGTGACCATGGTCAGTGGGTAAAGGCGGGTCCCGCTTCCACCCGCAAGAACGATTCCTTTCACGGCGATACCTCTCTGTTCTCATGTCTATTCGACAATAGGTAGGATATATCGTCTTATTATATACGATATTTTGTTGTAAGGCAATAGTTTTCCTTTCTCTTGATATTGTTTATGATCACATTTTCTTCCAACCGCGCTTTCTTTCTGATTGTCCTATGCTGGTCCATATCAGTGGAAGTATCCTATCGATTCTTGCGTATAACAGGGACGCTTTGGAAAGTGCCTGCATGAGCAACTAGCTGCCCACCCTTTCGCGCAAACAGCAAATGCAAGCACCAAATACGCCCTCTGAGGTTCGAATCGGTACTTGCATTATACTTTGTTATCGTGCAGTGCTCCTCCTGCGGGTCGCTTTTCACTCCCGCAGCAGGCCCAGCCGCCTGCAGGTCTTATCCACCTCGTACAGCACCCGCTCCCGGTCGATGGTGGTCAGTTCCCCCTTCCGCAGGAGGAAGCGCCCGTCCACCATCACGTCCGTCACCTCGTCGCCCCGGGCGCAGTAGACAAGACTGCTGAGCAGGTCGCAGCGGGGACGGAGCCAGGGCTTGTCGATATCCAGCACCGTCAGGTCCGCCGTCGCCCCGGCTTTGATCTCGCCGCAGCCGGCGAGGCCCAGGGCCTTCGCCCCGTTGACGGTGGCCATCCTCAGGGCCGCAGCCGCCGGGACGGCGGTGGTGTCCCCCGTGAGGCCCTTATGGAGCAGGGTCACGAAGCTCAACTCCCGGAAGAGGTTCAGGGCGTTGTTGCTGGCGGCCCCGTCGGTGCCCAGAGCCACGTTGACCCCGGCCTCCAGGAGCTTCGGCACGGGAGCCGCCCCGTTGCCCAGCTTCAGGTTGCTCACGGGATTCGTCACCACGCTGGTCCCCCGTTCCGCCAGGAGGGCGATATCCGAATCATCGAGATACACCCCGTGAGCCGCCAGGGTCTTCGGCCCCAGGATGCCGCATTGATCCAGCAGCTCCGCGGGGGTGCAGCGGTATTGCTCCCGGATCAGGTTCTGCTCGAACTTGCTCTCGGAAACATGGATGTGCAGCCCCAGGTCATGCTCCGACGCCAGCTCCGCTACCTGCCAGAGGTATTCTTCCGAGCAGGAATAGGGGGCGTGGGGGCCAAGGGCGAAGGTGACCCGGCTGCAGCGGCCCTTCCAGGCCTCGTACTCCGTGAAAAACTCCCGCAGGCGCCGCTCCCCGCCCTCGGGCCCCGTGAGGCCCCGGGTCAGCACCGTGCGGAAACCGCACTCCTCGGCAGCCCGGGAGGCGGTCTCCGTATAGATGAACATGTCGATGCTGGCGGTGGTCCCGTTCAGGATCATCTCCATATTGCCCAGGAGGGTGGACCAGTAGCAGTCCTCCGCAGTCATCTGCGCCTCCAGGGGGTCGATATGCCCATTGAGCCA
>JAEEGL010638392.1_pt1 | contig 24472 bp, 22 predicted proteins | sample 9134231 | NCBI WGS metagenome assembly JAEEGL01 (sample SAMN16246548, study PRJNA631951) | gut metagenome | biome: gut microbiome; feature: rumen; material: fiber-attached | host: Bos | place: Iran: Karaj | collected 2018-10
ACTTCACGACGAATCGGATCAAATCCGGAAATAACTACAGCCTCCGGTGTATCGTCAATAATAAGATCAACACCGGTCATAGTCTCAAGGGTCCTGATGTTACGTCCTTCTCTACCAATGATACGACCCTTCATCTCATCATTGGGTAACTGAACTACAGATATTGTAGTCTCGGAAACGTGGTCAGCGGCACAGCGCTGGATTGCATTTACCACAATCTCCTTGGCCCTCTTATCTGCCTCTTCCTTTGCCTCAGCTTCCATGTTCTTGATCATGATAGCTGATTCATGCTTCACATCATCTTCTACGATCTTTAAAAGATACTCTTTTGCCTGCTCGGAGGTTAAGCCAGAGATTTTCTCAAGTTCCTGTAGCCTCTGTTCACCCAGCTTCGCAATCTCTTCACTCTTCCTGCTCAAGTTCTCCTCACGGGCACTTAAGCTCTGCTCTCTTCTCTCGATCGCTTCGGATCTCTTCTCGACGTTCTCTTCCTTCTGCTGGATTCGTCTCTCGGCACGCTGCAGTTCATTTCTGCGGTCCTTGACTTCCTTCTCAAGGTCGTTGCGGGTCTTAAGTGATTCCTCCTTGACCTCAAGGAGTTTCTCACGCTTACTGTCCTCAGCAGATTTCAGGGCTTCGTCAATGATTTTTCTTGCCCTCTCCTCAGCACTACCTATCTTGGCATCTGTCACACTTTTGTGATAGTTGGTTGCCACAAACCAGGTAATGAGAGCGGTGATGACAAGAGTTGCTACTACTGCAATAATAACATTAGTCATTACAGGAGCACCTCCTTATTCAATTTTCATTGTACAATATTTTGTATAGTTAGCTAAAAATAAGCGCACTAATATACAAGATTACAACATATAAATTGTACCCTTTTAAATTATGGGTGTCAATTGTTTTGTGGAATGTATAAAAATTTTCCACCTTAATCAAACATATTTAGTGATAATTACTGTGCATCATCAGGGTCAGCATTAATTATGCTGCGCCGCTCTTCAACCTCAGGGCAGGGAATGCTCTGCGCCCTGTTGTCCCTGGCGGATTGACTGATAGCGCTGTTTGACGGTGCAAGGCACCCTGGAATGTTGGTGTACTTAAGCCAGTCCCTGTCAGCCATCTTCTCCATTGACTTCTTCATTCTGTAATTGTCATCAGACAGCTTGCCCTTGTATCCAAGGTACACATCCTTGTAGAATCCGTCTCTCTTGACCATCTCCTCACGATACTCCATATCGTACTTGAAACAGTTGGCTATAAGGTTCTGAAATGCACTGATCCTCTCCCACATGGCATCAATCTCGGATTTTGAAAGAACATCCGCAAAGATCAGGTCCAGAACAGGTCTCTGGATATTAAATACCTTGTTGATAAACTTCGTAGGAAGGGATGAGATCACAAGGGAATTCATAGGTTTAACACCCAGGTACCCGGCAGTACACATATCCTTAAATGTTGTATTCCCGTGGCTCATAAGATTCTCAGTGGCCTTTATACCGGTTATCAATCCGCTGTCGTCATGAAGATAATAAATATTGTCCTCATTCCTGTCTACATGGCCATTTATAGCATCAAGTCCCTGGAGCATGAAAAGCTGTGAAAGGGATTCCATGCCAAAGGACAGGTCTCCACCCTCAAGAGCAATCTGTCTGGCGCTAAGTCCACCGGTTTCCTCTGTAACACAGCCCTTGATCAGGCTGTCACCCTGCTTCATAAAGGCAGTTTTCGATGCGCTCACAATGTCAGGCACGTCCAGAAGCTCTGCCATCCTGGTGGTTGCCACCTGTCTGCCGGACATGGAACTCCCACGCTCAATCCTGGCATAGGCAAGCTTCTCTTCATCCAGCTCCTGCCCGGAGGAAGAGGCAATGATGTTTTTGCTAAACACCAGGGTCTTGCCTTTCTTCTTGTCCCTGATCCTGATTTTCCCATCATCTTTCTCTTTTGTGCCAAAGGTCTGTATGATCTCATAGTCCGGTGAATCCAGGTCGTAGTACTCGCCTCTTGAGAACTCCAGTGCATCTGCCCAGGTGGGAGTCTCCCCTTTTCTCTTGGGATCCTTGATAAAAAGACTCTGATAGTGAAGGGATCTGTCCTTGAAACTATCCCTCTCCTCTTCACACTGTTTCTTAAGTTCTGTCAGAAGATACTTGAAGCCCTCGTCATCAGTCTCACCGTTTGCATTCTCAAGGCACTTATCAAGATTACCTATGATTCTGTCATACATCAGCGAAATTGTGACACAGCTGACATCCATCTTCTCTCTGCATTTCTCGATAGAATCTTTGGTGACCTTATTCGTCTTAACATCCTTCTGAGGCATCGGCATCTCTTCAGATAACATTGAAGTAATGGAGGTTATGCTGCCGCTGAGCTCATTGAGATTGCGGATTCCCTCTTCGCCAATGAACATCTCCTGGGATCTCACCATGGATTTGATCTGATCTGACGCAGTCTTGCCCTTCTGAACAGAGAGATCCTTCTTGTCCATTTTCTTAGTGTTTGCCTGATGCATCACCAGGGGCTCAACAACTATGTTGTAACCATTGGTCTTATTCTCATCCTTGAGAAGCTCAGATTTCTTGGTAGTATCAATGACATAATCCTTTTTTTCTTTATATTTCTGCTGGTCTCCTCCGAGATCCATCCTGCCGTATGACATATTCAACACCTCCGTTTAGAGGAAAAGTTTATCCCTTAGACTATATTACATCTCTTTATACGAACAACTATCACTTATGGTTATTATAACCGAAATAATATGATTTACTTAAGACTTTCCATAGTTTTCTTAATATCTGACATGGAAAAGCCCTTTCGCAAAAGAAAGCCCATGATTTTCTGCTCTTCCTTGAAATCTGTATTGTCCGGATCGTAATGTCTCTTGACCAGAAGCCTCTTGATCTGTTCCAGCTCGGCCGAGCCGTCATCATCCTGATACAGTTCCTCCATCAGTGGCATTAACATGTCCCTGTCTATCCCCCTGGTCGTCAGGTCCTGAATAATACGGGTCCTGCTGCGGTTCTCCATGTGATAGGTGATATAGTCCCTGGCATATCTCTCGTCATCCAGATATCTGTATGACCTGACATACTCTACAGCTTCATCTATTACCTCCTGGGGATAAAGACCCTCCCTGAGTTTGTCAGTGAGCTGCCTTACTGTGTAGTCCTTTTTCTGAAGGAGATTCATGGCGCGAAGTTTGCAGCGCTTTGGAAGAAGAACCTCTGTAATCTCATGATACACCGCTTCTGATATCTCCAGGTCCTCACGGATATTGTACTCCCGAAGTTCCCCCTTATATAAGACAAATGCAAACTCACCATCTATGTAGACCCTGCTTCTTTTCTTATCAATATCACTGATCTGCGTAACAGTCATAGCAACCCCCTATGATATAAAGAACCCCCCGATAATATGTGATTATCAGGGGGTCCAAATAAAATCATTAACAAAAGTCTCTTTATTCCTTGGCAGCCTTCTTTTTTGCCACCTTGTCCTCAGCGGCCTCTTCAGCGGCAGGAGCAACTGCTCCTGATACCGGAAGTCCGTAATGTGCTCTTACCTTGGCATCAATCTCAGCAAGGATCTCAGGATTGCGCTCAAGATACAGCTTGGCATTCTCACGGCCCTGTCCGATCTTCTCACCCTCATACTGATACCATGCTCCACTCTTGTTGACAATATCAGAGCCTGCGGCCAGATCCAGGACATCACCCGTCATGGAAATACCCTTGCCGAACATAATGTCAAACTCAGCCTCCTTGAAGGGAGGAGCGATCTTGTTCTTGACAACCTTGATCCTGGTCCTGTTTCCAATGTTCTCACCATTCTGCTTGATTGCCTCTATCCTGCGGACATCCATGCGAACTGATGAGTAGAACTTGAGGGCGCGTCCACCTGTTGTGGTCTCAGGATTGCCAAACATTACGCCAACCTTCTCTCTGAGCTGGTTGATGAAAATAACGGTACAGTTGGACTTGCTGATAACCGCCGTCAGTTTCCTCAGCGCCTGTGACATAAGCCTTGCCTGAAGGCCCACATGTGAATCTCCCATATCTCCGTCAATCTCTGCCTTTGGAACCAGAGCTGCAACAGAATCCACAACCACAATATCAATGGCGCCTGATCTCACCATTGTCTCAGTGATCTCAAGAGCCTGCTCACCGCTGTCAGGCTGGGAAATATACAGATTGTCAATATCTACACCAATATTCCTTGCATATACAGGATCAAGAGCGTGCTCCGCGTCAATAAAGCCTGCTATACCGCCTCTCTTCTGAACCTCTGCTATCATATGAAGTGTAACCGTAGTCTTACCACTTGACTCCGGTCCATAAATCTCAATAATCCTGCCCTTAGGTATTCCTCCGAGACCGAGAGCTATATCAAGGCTCAGTGAGCCAGTAGGTATCGTCTCGATATTCATTGTGTCAGTTGAATCTCCAAGCTTCATAACAGCGCCCTTGCCGAACTGCTTCTCTATCTGTCCAAGTGCTGCCTCTAATGCTTTTTGTTTTTCTTCTCTTTCCATACAATTCTCCTCTTCAGAACATCCGTTCGTTTCAATAATATAAATATAAAACAGATGTTCGATTGTGTCAATGCTTATTTTTTAGTTATTTCAGTTTATTTATAAAAATGAATTTTCCGGCAGAAACGCCAGATGCAGCCTATGACTGCAAGACCCCACCTGCTGTTATTCTCAGGAATAACAACATCAAGTCATTGCCCTGAATGAGCAATGACTTGTACATGTTATCATATTTATTTGACAGTGTCAAAAGTTCATACTGGTGTCGTACTGTCTGCAGAGGACACTGTACTCCTGATTGATCAGCTGGACCATGTATGCGTCGCCACTGATATTATCAGGGTGGAACATCTTCATGAGATCCTTGTATCTCTTTTTGAGAGAAAGCGGACTGTTCACTCCCCTGAACAGCATATCAAGAGCATCATACTCATCCTCCCTCTGATATGATTTTTCTCTCTCAAGTCTGATGAACTCGCTCTCAAGCTTTTTCTTATCCGAATTGAGCTGATCAAATCCGTTGTTGAGAATCCTAAGGCGCTGGTCAAACAGTGCTATGTCATTGTCCAGCTTCTTTCTGGCGTTCTCGAGCTTTCTCTCGGCGGCATCCATCTTTTCCTTGAAGGACATCTCGTCCGCCTCAAGCCTTGCATAGCGCTCAGAAAGCGCGCTCTCCTGGTTCTCCAGCCTCACACTCTCCTTAAAGAGCCACAGGCGGAGCTGCATGAGCTCGTCCTCAGTTCCGTTAAGTAAAATTTCTTCGATATTCTTTTTCTCTTCCATAAGGGCCCCCACCTTCTGGATTAAAACTGTGTTACTGCTCAGTTCCTGAACAGTAATCCTCACTTCTCCTCATCACTGGGAAAAGCAATGTCTACTGCTGCATCATCATCCATGATATCTTCTTTTTTGCTGCTAAAGTGGTTCATAACGTCGGGAACAAGATCAAGAACCTTCGTAACAGCATCCTGATTCTTGATGTTGACAAGCTTGGTAGTGCCGTCTTTGATCACGAGAACTGCGCTGGGTGACATCTTGGCGCCAAATCCACCGCATCCTCCATTCTTTTTATCGGCATCTGTTGAGCCTGCGCCAACCCCAAAAGAAACATCCACGAGAGGAAGAATAATTGTATCTCCCACCTTGGTTGCTTCACCGACAACGGTCTTGGTCGCAAGAACTGAATTCATGCCTTTTAATAAAGAATCAACTACGCCACTGAAATTGCTGTCTGCCATATTACCCTCCCAAAGAAAGCTCTTTTATGCGTCTATTATTTTTTTGAATCTCTTGATTGTCTTCCTGACATCCTTGTTAAAGAAGCATACAGCCGCACTGTATATTACGGTAAATACAGTAATATGCCCCTTGATATGTGCCTTCGCTGCCACCACCCTGTTCTCAAAGTCAGGAGTAAATCGTACCTTCTTAAAGAAAATCGGATAGAGGGCCCCGTAGGCTCCCATGATCTCAGCCGTAAGTGCAGGATCCCCTGTCCCCAGCAAAAGATCTATGTCAATCTTATCAGGAAGGATCATCCTGATGACCTTGATGAGCTTCCTTTTAACCAGATCAAATGCCCTTTGAAAAATCTCATTTTCAACCGTGGATTTGATCATATCTATCTTATCACAAACTCTAGATATTGTATATTGTATTTTTTCAAATACATTTAGTGGTGTTTTCAGAAAATTGTCCACAGTGTCAATGATGTCCCACAGAACATCCAGAAAAGACTTGTCGTCCTTCTCATCAGTTTCCTCAGTGGCAGTCTGTTCTGCGCTTGTCTGATCTGTTTTTTCCTGTTCTGCGCTTTCCTGTTCCTGCTCCGGTGTCTTTTCCTCTTCCGATGTGTCAGTCACCTCAGGTGATTCCTGTGTCTCCGATTCTGAACCGTTCTCGGCAGATGGCTCTTCTTCCGGCTTCGATATGGTCTCAGGTGCTGTCTCAGATACTGCCTCCGGTTCTGTCTCAGTTTTTGTCTCAGTCACCACCTCAGCCTCTATTGGCTTATCGGATTCCTTATTGTCTTTCTTTTCCTTCTTTGTCTTCTTTTCCTTCCTGGGAAGTATCTTTATCCCGAAGACCCTGACGGTGAACTCCTTGTTTTTGGGGAACTCAATCCCTCCCCTTATAACAAACCAAAGCCACGAAAACCTCGCCGATGCACTTATCTTCTCAATATCAAAACCCTCATCCAGGTCGGTCTTTGGAACAAGGGCGTCTGCCCTGTACCTGACAGGTACAAACAGGACCAGAAGAATGAGCACCAGCAAAAAGGCCAACATGCACAAAAGAACTATACCTATTATTTTTAAAACTGTTAAAACCCCAGCCAGCATAACAACTCCAGTAATCAATTAGTATTATTCTGTTCCCCACCATCCAGATAGTCAAGAAGACGTCCTTCAAAACCGGCAGCCACAGCCTCATTCGAGATCTTCACCACCAGCTCCAGGGCCTCGGAATGACTGCCGGCAATCCCATAGATATAGGCCGGATTCATTCGAAAATATGGTTGCTTCAGGAATGCACAGTGGATTATATCGAGCTGATCAGACTCCGAAAGTGATCTCATAATACAAAAGATGGTAAACTGGCCTCTTCCATGATTAAGCCGCCATTTTACCACAGAATGATTTTTCACCGATTCTCCCCAGTAAAGATTTTTGGAGAACCGGCAAAAGCCTCTCTTTTTCATACCCTGAATCTATCTCCCAACAGTTATCCAAATCAAAAACAAATTGAATGTGTAATAATAAACAGATATACTTATATTATCATACCAGGCTATAATTTTGAAATATATCTGGTTGTATTGTTGGAGGAAAATAATTTGAAAGTCGTCGCAAGAATGGAACTGAAGACGGGAATGATAATCGCAGAGGATATTCTCAATTACAAGAACGAGATCATCGCCCCCGCCGGAGCCAAGATAACTCCCACAGTTATCGAGAAGCTCGCAAGACAGTCCATAATGGTGGTTCCCATTAAGGAAGAGATTGACTTTGCCACCACTCACTTCGAGAAGGTCAGACTCAGCGAAGGCTTCAAGAAGTTTGAATCCACCTATCAGATTTATTTCCCTGTATACAAGAGTCTTGTAATGAGTGCCGTCACCAACCGCACTCCCATCAATATGACACAGCTCATGGAGGTCTACCGGAATATCATGGTCTGCGCCAAGAGCGGTGAGCTTCTTCTTGATTACCTCTACAACATGCTGCCAGGCGAGGACGATATGACCCACGCCCACTGCCTCAACTCCGCCCTTATCGCAGGAGTTTTCGGCACATGGCTTGGACTGTCCAACGAGGACACCAACCTTCTTATCCAGTGCGGCTTTGTCTATGATATCGGCAAGCTCAGCATACCATACCAGATCCTCTGGAAGCCTGAGAGACTCACCTCCGAGGAGTACCGACTTGTCATGAGACACACATCCATAGGTTATGATTTTCTTAAGAGCTATGGTTCCTTTGACGTGCATGTCCTCAATGCTACGCTGCAGCACCACGAGAGGTGCGACGGATCCGGTTATCCCAAGTCCCTCACTGACCCTGAGATAGACCGTTTCGCCAAATATATAGCCATCATTGATACCTACGAGGCCATGACCTCTCCCAGAAGCTACAGACAGAAGCTCAATCCCTTCCAGATCATAGCCAATTATGAGAATGAAGGCTTCGTCAAATATGATTATTCTGCGATCAAGTCAATACTCTCCCACATAGCCGGATCCCAGCTGGGCTTTAACGTGCAGCTGAGCAACGGCCTCAAGGGAGAAGTCATATTAATAAATGAGAAGGCGCTCTCACGCCCTCTCATCAAGATGGACGACAACTCCCTTGTGGATCTTTCAACAAGCAGTCAGCTGTCGATTGTCTCTGTATTCTAAGGAAACACTTTAATCAGCGTTTCCAAAAAAGCCGGTCCATCAACTACTCAGCTCCAAAGTAGGCATCAAATATCCTCTTGGCTATAGGAACCGCAAAGCTTCCGCCGCTGCCTGCGTTCTCAACAATAATTGTAACGCATATCTCAGGGTCATCGGCCGGTGCAAAGCCTGTGAACCAGGCATGGGAATCAGATGCGGTGTTAAACTCGGCAGATCCGGTCTTTCCTGCAGATGTGTAGGAGAGGCCTTTTAATTTGCTGGCGGTTCCACTATCAACCACCTCTTTCATCATATCTGTCAGAATCTGCGCCTGTTCCTGGGTCATCAGCCTTCTGTAGCTCTCCGGCACCGCCGTCTTTATGATCTTGCCGTCCTCACTCTTTACCTGCTGTATCAGATAGGGCTTCATGAGTGTTCCCTTGTTTGCTATGGCACAGGTGATCATATTCAGATGCATGGGCGTCATAGCCGTGGTCCCCTGTCCGATCGAGAGCTGCATCACATCTCCGACTGAAGAGTCACCTGAAATGTCTGCCCTGCTCTTTGAGTACAGAAGCTCCATCGGCAGCTCTTTTCCAAAGAGAAGCTGGTCCAGGGTATCGGAAAAGACTTTCCTTGATACATTAAGACCTATATTGGCAAAGGAGGAGTTGCAGGACTTGGCAAAGCTTGCAGTAAAGTCCAGGTTCCCATGGCTCTCTCCGTGGTAACAGGATATGCTCTCACCCTCGTAATCCAGTCTCCCCGAGCATGCGAATTTGTAGTTCATATAGTCAACCGGGTGGTCCTTGATATATGCCAGTGCTGTGACAATTTTGAATGTTGAGCCCGGAGGATAAAGTCCCTGGGTTGCCCTGTTGAGGAGCTTGGCCTCCGGCGACGTGTCCTTGAGAAGGTCATCCCACTCCTGACTTATGGTGGACGGCTCAAAATCAGGCTTTGACACCATGGCCAGGATCTCACCGGTCTTGGGGTTAGTTACAACCACTGCCCCCTTCCTGGCTGACAGCGCAGAAAAAGCCACCTCCTGGAGATTAACATCCAGTGTTGAGGTGCAGCTGTCACCCGGATACTTGCTGCCCTTTGTATCCAGGGCTGCCTTCTGTGTCAGATCAATGCTGGTATTGATGAGGTAATAGTTGGCCATGTACTCTATTCCGGCCCTGCCGTGGGTAGAATAACCCACGACGTGGGCAAATTTCCTGCCGTAGGGGTAAATCCTGGTCTCCTTTCCCGACTCGTCAACTTCCGAATAGGCCAGCACATCACCATCCCTTGACAGTATCCTGCCCCTGGTGTTCTGCTTCTGCAGGATCTGCTGTCTGGTGTTGTAGCTGTTGTTCATCAGGACCTGCCGGTGGGCATAGGAATAATAGCTGATGTAGATCAGCATTATCCCAAACACACCAGCGTAAAAGACCGACAGTACCAGTATCGGGTACGACCTGATCTTTTTCTTTTTAATATCTCTTTTGCTCTGTTCTTCGTTCAATGTCCTGTCTGTCTCCAGGGGCTGCTGCCCCGGCCTCTCTTTCTCTGGTCCTTCGCCTCTTTTCCATGGCCTTGAACCTCTCGTCCGTCCTTATCATACATACCCCCTCCACTATCATCATCATAATGATAGTGACAAATACCGAGGTGCCGCCGTAGCTAACAAGAGGAAGCGTGACGCCGGTGAGGGGAATGAACTTGGCACCTCCTCCGATGGTGAGGAAGGTCTGAAAAATATACGCAACTCCGATACCGCAGGCTATGAGTCTGTAGTATCTGTCCTTTATAAAGTATCCCTCCCTCATTATCATCAGGAAGGTGCTGACGCAAACCAGCGCCATGAGAACAGCAAATACCACCCCAAGTTCCTCTGCTATGGCTGAAAAAATGAAATCCTGCTCAACAAAGGGTATGGATCTGGGAGAGCCTCCGTAGAGTCCAAGCCCAAACCATCCTCCGCTGCTTATTCCAAATAGGGACTGGGATACCTGATAACCAGAGGATGCTATGTCCCCAAAGGGATCAAGAAATGCCTTTACCCTCACCCTTATATGGTAGAAATGCCTGTAGGCAAATATACTTGCCACCACTCCGAAAAACAGTCCCGTCAGCAGATACTCTATCTTCTCTGTTGAAATATAGATCATCGTCAGATAGATGACAAAGAAGATCAGGGCGCTTCCCAGATCCTTGGACAGAACCAGTATTATCACATGTACAGCTGCAACCGCTGAGGCGACGAACAGCTGCCAAATCTCAGTGGCCTCCACAACTGCCCCCGCCATAAAGAACAGGAACAGCACCTTGACCGCCTCCGAGGGCTGAAAGGTAATGCCCGCCACAGTATAGGTTATCTTGGAGCCGTTGGTGGCAGCACCATAAACGAGAACCGCTCCGATTGCCGCCGCTCCCAGGGCTGCATAGGCCCAGGTAAACTTCTTGATAAATTCAAACCTGAATATGATCTCCGGAACAAAAAATCCTATTATAAAGGATGCTGTCATGATAAAAAACTGCCTGACTGCCTTATCATAGGAGAGCCTCGTAAGTATTGTCATGCTTATCACCAGAAGCATACAGGCGTTGTTGATAATAAGCCGGTTCCCCTCAGGATATATGGCGTAAAAGAGCATCAGGACCGAGGCGAAGATTATTATCTGAAAGATGAAGAAGAACAGATACACAGGCTTTCCGGTCCTTGCGATTATCTGGATAAAGCAGGATATCTGCACCGCAAACATACAGATGATCTGTCTGATGTACAGCCCTCTTCTCTTCTTCTCCGTGGAGTACCTGAAGGTCAGAAAGGCCTCCAGCGTATAAAGGAGCATGAAGAGAGCTATGACATATTTGGATATTTCAGTTACATACAATTCCATTTATGCTACTCTGCTCCGCGCTTAAAGTGTCCCGTTGTAAATTTTTCTTTCTCAAAGATATCAAAGGATTTTTCTTTTCTCAATGCCTTCATATAAAAAGTCAGCACTTCCTTTGTCCTCTTTTTATCCTCAGTGGAAAAATCCACCCTGTAGCTGTCGAAAGCCCCGGACTCCCTTATCTTATCGAGACTGTTGTGAAGAGATGTGGGATGGGGATTCCATATTATGTTATAGCAGCTCCTGCAGTTTGCGGTCACCTTAAGGACATTGTTCATCCTGTCAGTTATAGTCGTGGTGTCACTGTATATCTCGTGGAGCTTTCCACTGCAGCTGCCTGTTGTCTTCCTGATGCAGCCTGCGCTAATCATCATCGGGATATGACCATATATATTGTAGCTGATGGGAATGCAGACCTTTTTCTTTAGGGCAGCCGACATCTCTTTTGCCTCATAAAAGCTCAGTTCATAGGGGACAGTCAGCTCACTGATCATAAATCCGTCCCTTTTGTCGTTTAAGTCCAGAAGCTCCAGTGCGGCGTCGCTGTTCCAGGTATAGACGCTGTAATCCGTGATGACCCTGCCGCTGTAGCCGGTCTCCTTAAGGTACCCAAGCTGTTCAAGGTTCCTGACAAGAACGCCGTCAAATCCCGCTTCCACTGCCCTGTCAGCTATCCTCTGTATCTCTGCAGCACCATCGAAGGCCTCTTCAGATCTCGTGATATACGGAAGAGCCACCATGAGAAAAGAAATCCTTCCCCCTGCCCTGTTTTCTATGAGTGTAGCACAAAGATCATTATCCAAAGATAAAAACACATTGCTGTCTACATAGAGATTGCGTATGCACAGTCCCCCGTCTGTCTGCTCAAGGACAGCCTTCAGCTGGTCCTGCGAACTCACAAGAATGCTCAGTTCAAACCCGGATTTCTCCTGCTCTGCATAGCTGTCGTAATCTTCAAATCTGTGTACTTCCGGCGTCCTTATGTCACCGGTGCTGACAAGATGCCTTTCAATCTCCTGCCGAAGAAGTGCAGCCGCCTCCCTGCGAAGGTCATTAAGTTCACTGACGGCCACAAAAATGCCGCTACCCGTGCCATTGTCATCTATATGTACATCTATGGAACCGGCCTCAAAACCTGTTCCCCCAAGCTTGCGCAGCTGCTTCTTAATGCCATCCTCATCCATGGGCCTCTTGGATGCTGCCTGAACGACATTTCCTCCTGCATTCACAGATATCTCTTTATCGCCAAGGGAGCATCTCATGTTTATGACAGCCTCTTCTCCCACCCTGAAATCTGCTTCAATATCGACTTCCAGCTTCAGTTCGGTTCCAAGGAACCTGTCATGGACATCGGAAAGTATCTTATCTGATGTGGCATTGTAAGCCGGGGATGTGACAGTCACCATCTGTCTGTCGTTGTGCCTGAAGTAATACCCTTCGCTTATTCCTGTACGCTGGTAAAGAGACCTCAGAACCTCGAGATCCTCTTTTGAAATCTCAAAGCTGCTGTCAGGATCGGCATAGTACCTGTCTATATATTTCCGGTAAAGAGCTGTGACCCCTGCGGAATACTCCGGCTTTTTCATCCTTCCCTCGATCTTGAAGGAGTCAATCCCCGCCTCGATCAGTTTTGGTATTATGTTTATGGTGCTCATGTCCTTGAGACTTAAGGGGTATATCTCATCGGACCTACCCTCCACTCTGTAGGGCAGTCTGCAGGGCTGGGCACATCGGCCTCTGTTGCCGCTCCTTCCGCCTATTGCACTGGAAAAGAGACACATCCCCGAGTAACAGTAGCACATGGCTCCGTGAATAAATGCCTCAACCTCGATGTCGGCCTCATGTCTTATGGCTCGCATTTCATAGAGACTTAACTCCCTGGCGGGAACTACCCTTGTAAATCCCCTCTCCTTAAGGAGTCTGGCAGAATGGACACCTGTCACCGCCTGCTGGGTGCTTGCATGGAGCTCTATCTGCGGAAACTCATCCCTTATAAGGCGCATCACTCCGTAGTCCTGTACGATCACACCGTCAAGATTTTTTTCTGCATAGGGCAGCATGAAGTCGTAGACTGAGGAGAATTCGTTCTCCTTTACCAGAGTATTCACCGTCATATATATCTTTTTTCCATAGAGATGGGCATAGGAAATAGCATCGAGAACCTGGTCCCTGTCGAAGTTGTCGGCATAGGCCCTTGCACCGAATTTCTGGCCGCCGAGATAAACGGCATCTGCGCCTGCGTTAAATGCCCCCACCATGGTCTCATATCCGCCTGCGGGAGATAAAAGTTCAACCTTCTTCATAATCACAAAAATCAAGGCTGTCTAGCGACAGCCTTTAATCCCTTACCTTCTGTTTCCTTTCACCTGTGTCTCCAGCTGAATGATCTTCTTGGAAGAATCATCAAGCCTTGTCTGAAGAGACTTGCTGTTCTTCTCAGTGTTCTCCAGCTTGATCTGAGTGGCAATGAGCTCATGCTTGAGATCATAGAGTTCCTTCTCCTTCTCGGAGAGCTGCTCCTCCATAAGCTCTATCTGCTTCTTGGACTTGAAATAGTCATCAGCAATGTTGAGCTGAAGAAGCACATTCTGAGTATCAATGGGCTGTCTCTTGAAGCCGTCTATCTTGTTGTACTCAGCAATCTTGTTGTTAATGTAGGAAGCCACCTTCTGCAGGTACTCCTCGCTCTCATATCCGCTAAGTGTAAAAACCTTGCCACCGATAATTACTTCAGTATCTGTCTTAGAAGCCATGCCAACCCCCTCAATTCGTGTCGTTATTTAAATTATAGCCTCTTCTATGATGGCATTTCAAGCCCTAAATGCTGATAAGCTGTATCTGTTACCACCCTGCCTCTGGGCGTCCTGTTAATGAAGCCGTTCTTGATGAGGTAGGGCTCGTATACATCCTCGATGGTGCCCGGATCCTCACCTATTGCCGCAGCCAGCGTATCCAGTCCCACCGGCCCGCCGCCGAACTTGTCGATCATGGTAAAGAGAATGTTCCTGTCGGTGTGATCAAGTCCCATCTTGTCCACATCCATCAGGTCCAGTGCCGTAATGGCAACCTCCTCGGTTATGTGCCCGTCAAACCTCACCTGGGCAAAGTCCCTGACTCTCTTCAGAATCCTGTTGGCCAGTCTGGGAGTCCCCCTGCTTCGCCTTGCCATCTCCACAGCGCCCTTTTCATCAACGTCAACGTCCAGGACTCTTGCCGACTGCTGTATTATGGTGCTAAGTTCATCTATCTCATAGAACTCCATCCTGTGGATCATTCCAAATCTGTCCCTTAAGGGAGCCGATAGCATTCCCGCCCTTGTAGTTGCACCAATCAGGGTGAAATGCGGAAGATCAAGCCTTATGGACCTGGCTGTGGGCCCCTTGCCGATCATGATATCAATTGCGTAATCCTCCATTGCGGGGTACAGGACCTCCTCCACCTGTCGGTTAAGCCTGTGTATCTCATCCACAAACAGCACATCCCCCTGCTGAAGATTGTTGAGGATGGCAGCCATATCCCCGGGCTTCTCTATGGCCGGTCCTGAGGTTATCTTGATATTTACCCCCATCTCATTGGCGATAATGGAGGCAAGGGTTGTCTTGCCAAGTCCCGGAGGGCCGTAGAACAACAGATGATCCAGGCAGTCCCCTCTCTTTTTGGCAGCCTCGATGTAGATCTTAAGGCTCTCCTTTATCTTCTTCTGGCCTATGTAGCTGTCAAGGCTCTTTGGCCTCAGCGACCCTTCTATCTTTACATCCTCCGGTCCCGCCTGAGTATCCAGGCCCCGGGCAGATGTCTGTATCTTTTTCTTCTCCATGTTTCTCTAGTTTCCTGTCAATATTATTTAGAAAATTATTGATCCTTTTTGTTTTTCTGAAGCTCAATAAAATCAAGAATACGTATTTTCTTAGAACATTTCTTTGAGAGCAAGCTTAAGAAGCGCCTCTGTGTCATTGGCAGCTGCTTCATCAGCCTTGATGACCTTCCTGACAGCCTTCATTGCATCAGTGCTGTTGTAGCCCAGCGCAACCAGTGCCGCAACGGCCTCATCCCTGGCAGAGGATGCATCGCCTTCCAGGTCATCAGCAGAAACAGAACTGCCTCCGGCCAGCATGTCATCCTCGGTAAGCTTTATCTTATCCCGAAGCTCAAGGGTTATCCTCTCCGCCGTCTTCCTGCCAACTCCCGGGGCCCTGGCTATGGTCCTGGAATCCCCGCTCATTATGGCAAACCTCAGGTCATCAGGAGTCATTACTGACAGGATCGAGAGCCCCGCCTTTGGCCCAATCCCGCTTACAGTGATGAGCATTTTGAAAAGAGCCAGCTCATCCCTTGAAAGAAATCCAAACAAAGAGAAGGTGTCCTCCCTGACATTGGTATAGGTGTAGAGCTTGACCGCCTCTCCTATACCCGGCATCCTGTCCATGGTGGAGCCTGAAATCCCAACATTTATGCCAACTCCGCCCACATCAACGACAGCGTTGCCCTCCTCGAGGTTTTCCAAAATTCCGTTTACATATGCTATCAAATCAGCAGCCTCCCCATCTCTTCAATAGAATCAAAAATAACATCCGGCTGAACCTCTGAATCCGGGACCTCAGACAGCCTGGTCTCTCCGGTGAGTACCAGAACACCAATGGCCCCATTATTTACACCGGTGGCCACATCAGTGTATATACGGTCTCCCACAAATGCCATCTTCTCTCTTGGAACACCTGTGGCATCTGCAACCATTTCCACGGTCTCCCCAAAGGGCTTTCCCACAAATTTGGGTTTTACTCCCGTTGAGAGCTCAATGGCTGCACAGATTGCTCCGGAATCGGGTATGAAGCCCCCCTGCACCGGGCAGTTGATGTCCAGATGAGTGGAAAGAAATTTCGCCCCCTTCATGATGTAGACGCAGGCATTGGAGAGCTTCTCATAGGTAAGAGTCTTGTCAAAGGCAACTACAACCACATCCGGTATCCTGTCACAAATGGCATTGGACGCGGCGGCCTCGGCTCCCCGGTCAGAATCAAAGAGACTGATACCTGCACCTGCAAAGCTCTCTGTCAGCGCAGGCGTTCCCAGGACATATACGCTTTTCCCCGGGTAGTTCTTTTTGAGATAACTGATCATCACATCGCCGCTCGTCATTATCATATCCCTGGATATATGACAGTTCATCTTTTCAAGCTTCTCAATATAGAGCTCCGGAGATGTGGATGAATTATTTGTAAAAAAGATATATCGCTTTCCGGCTCTTTTGACAGATTCAAGAAAATCCAGGGCTCCATCCAGGATCTCGTTACCCAGGTAAAAAGTCCCGTCCATATCAAGTACAAACAGATCTGTCGCCGCCAGTATTTTCCTCTTAAGTTCCTCACTCTGCAAATCTTTGCTCATTTATAATTCTCCTGAATAAAAATGTCCGGGACAAAAGCCACTGCCCGGCTCAGGGCATTTGCATGTTGTACAATCAACTTCGGGTATGCAATAGACTTATACAAGATTTTCGTTTTTCAAGTGCTTCTCATACAACAGCACAGTATCGCCGGCCTTTATGGTGGTGTTGCCTCTAGGAATGATGGCCTTTCCCATTCTTCTGATCATGAATATATAGCTCTGGCGAGATATATCCAGATCCTTGATCCTGACTCCGTTCCAGGAATGCCCTTCGCCAATATGAATCTCCTTAAGATCAATTGACTGAACGTCCTTTACCCTCTCAGAGCACATTACGATGATGTCTCCGGCACGAAGGACTGCATCGCCCCTTGGGATTATGGTCTCGCCCTTTCGCTGCAGGGCCACGATCATTACATCCCCGGGAAGCCCGATCTCAGTGATCTTCCTTCCAGTCCAGCTGTCCTTCTCTGAGAGCCTGACCCTGATGAAATGAAGATTCTCCTCTTCAGCGTATTCTCCCACAGTCTTGAGCCTCTGGTACTGCTCCACAAAACCCGCGGAAATAATACCCGTTGGAATAGCCACCATTCCTACTCCAAGGAAACTTATGAAAATACCCAGTATCTTGCCGGGTATCGTTATCGGATAGATATCACCGTAACCCACAGTCAGAAGTGTCGACACGGACCACCATATTCCGGAAAAGGCATTCTGGAATACATCCGGCTGGGCCTCATGCTCAACGCTGTACATGCAAAGGCTTGATGCCATCATTAGTATGAGAATAATAAATACAGATGCCATCAGCTGCTGGCTCTTGGATGACAGGACCTCAGTTATGACATTGAGCTGGTCGTAATATGAATTTATCCTAAAGAGACGCAGTATCCTCGCAACCCTGAAGAGCCTGAACACCGCTCCTCCTGCCGGGAAGAAAACCGGAAGATAATAGGGAAGGAAGGATAAAAGGTCTATAATTCCCACAAAGGAAAAGACATACCTGATCACCGCTCTGAATTCAGAGCACTTTGGATACAGATCTTTTGCTGTAAAGACACGAAGAATATAGTCGATTGCAAAAAAGAATGTGGTAACTGCTTCAATAGCAAGGAGGAGCCCTTTATAGTGCTCCTCCATATAGTCAAATGTAATTGCAAAGGCCGCAAAAAGATTGAGGACCAGAGCAACTATGCTGACAATATCATAAAATCTGTTGATGGGTTCATCAATGACACCCGTGCTGACCATGTTGAAAACCCTGGCTCTGACACGGTTAAAGTTCTGTGCGGAACTGCCTGTTTTTTTGTTTTCCCCCAAACTTGTCATTTTTTCTCCCTGTTTTTGCGCTTGCCGAAGCTCTCCATCACAAGGTCACTCATGTCCTGAAGATAGTCCAGACTCCTCTTTTTGTTCTGGGCCTTTTGTGACTTCCTCTCAGCCCTGGTCATATTCATGGTGTTGGAATCCTCACCCACATACCAGGCCTTCGTCGAGCCCTCGCCCCTGATGTTGATGCGTCCGACATTTTCAAAGGCATCAGCAGCTCTCATGGGCTTGTGTTCACTGTGAGTGCGCTTTATCTCGCTCTTCTTATCAGGCTTTGAGCCAAATGCTTTCTTTTCAGTGCGGGCTTCTTCCCTCCTTGCGGAGTCTCCCCATTTTCCGCCATACACCTTGCCATCGCGCTTCCTGGAATCCTTGTTCCTTCCGTCGCGGCTCCTGTCGCCACGGCCAAAAGTCTCCTTCTCCCTGCGCTTTAATCTCTCCCCGGACCTTCTGTAAGATTCTCTCTTTGATTCCCTCTTTTCAAAAAGAACCAGATCCTCTATATCCGGACCCATCTTGAGTTTCATGAAGCCGGCCGCCAGCTGCTCTGCAGTGTACTCGCCCTCTTCCACCTTCTGGGTAACGAACTCAAGTGCCGATGATATATCGCCATTTTCGATGATGTCGATAACTTCGCCAAATACCTTCTGGGACTTGACCCTGGTGATCTCCTTGGCGCTGGGAACCTTTCTCTCCTCGATCTTTGTGTGGCATATCCTCTCGATATCCCGGAGCTTGTACATCTCTTTTCCGCCGACGAGAGTGAATGACTTGCCGCTTCTGCCGGCTCTTCCGGTCCGTCCTATCCTGTGGACGTAGTATTCGATGTCCTCGGGGATGTCGAAATTGAACACCGCCTCAACGCCGCTGACATCGATTCCTCTGGCCGCCACGTCTGTGGCAATGAGGATATTGATCCTTCCGGTCCTGAAAAGATTCATCACCGTATCCCGCTGGTTCTGGGAAAGGTCACCGTGAAGTCCATCACAGAGATATCCCTTGCCCTTGAGGCTCTCGGACAGCGCATCCACCATCCTCTTGGTGTTGCAGAATATGAGGCTCCTGGCGGGATTGTGATAATCCATGAGCCTTATCAGGACCTCCTCCTTCATTCTCTGAGGAACCCTGTAGTATGACTGGTCAATGGCTGCCACCGTGATCTCTCTTGGTGTCATCCTGATGAACCTGGCGTTCTTCTGATACTTCCTTGTAATCTGAAGTATGGGCTCCGGCATGGTCGCAGAGAAAAGAGCTGTCTGGCGCTCCTCGGGCATTCCCTTGAGGATCGTCTCGATGTCCTCACGAAATCCCATGTCCAGCATCTCGTCTGCCTCATCAAGAACCAGAACCTTAACCTCGCCCAGCTTCATGGTGTGCCTGCGCATGTGATCCATGACGCGTCCCGGCGTTCCAACGACTATCTGAACACCGCTGGACAGTGCCTTTATCTGTCTTGAAATATCCTGTCCGCCGTATACCGCCAGCACCTTGATGCCTGACATGTACTTGGCAAAATCTCTTATGTCATCAGCTGCCTGCATCGCAAGCTCTCTTGTGGGGCAAAGAACCACTGCCTGGAGATGCTTGTTATCCGGGTCTATCGTCTGAAGAAGCGGAATGCCAAAGGCTGCTGTCTTGCCCGTTCCGGTCTGGGCCTGACCGATGAGGTCCACTCCCTCCATCATCACAGGGATTGCTGACTTCTGAATGGGGGACATGAATTCAAACCCCATGTCTGTTACTGCTCTGATGATCCTGGCATCGATTCCCGATTCATCGAATCTCACCTGGACATCTTCTTTTTTATTAATATCAATTAAATCTAAATCCTTACTCATTAAAACTCCTGAAACTTACTCCTTATTCTTTAAAACGGACCGCTCATGACATCCTTATTCTTGATAAGGTAGTCCACAAGTGAAACTATGGTCAGCACAAGGGCTATCCACTTGAGGATCTGTGTAATAAGCGGCATTGGTGAAAACTCAAAATTACAGATCATGAAGATTACCATGAACATCTGGAAATTGGTCTTGAACTTGCCCCAGTAGCTGGCTGCAATGACCCTGCCGTTGTCGGCGGCAATAAGCCTGAATCCGCTTATGATGAACTCTCTTGCGATAATGACAATAACGATCCACGCCTCAATCCTATGGAGCTCGATAAGGCCAATCATGGCGCTGCACACAAGGAGCTTATCGGCCAGGGGATCCATAAATTTGCCAAAGTCAGTAACCATGTTGTACTTCCTGGCTATCTTTCCATCAAGAAGGTCCGTCAGACTGGCAATAATAAACAATGCCAGGGCAATCCACTTGAAGTTGGGATTCATTGCATCATTTAAAAGAAAGAACACAAAAAACGGGATCAATACAACTCTGCATACTGTCAACTTATTCGGTAAATTCATCGCTCAGCTCTCCTATCAAATCGTATTCGTTGGAACCTGTTATGAGTACCTTTACATAGTCCCCGGTCATCAGTTCTCTATTTACACCGGTTATGAAGAGATATCCGTCAATATCCGGTGCATCCTTATATGTCCTTGCGACATATGAAAGACCTTCATCATCATCGGCATCGGTGATCCTGCCCTCTATCACAGCCTCAACCCTACGGCCCACCATGGCCGCCGCAGCCTCAAAGGCTATCTCCTGCTGCAGCTTCATGATCTTATTGCGCCTCATAGTCTTGGTCCGCTCTGCCACCTGATCCGGCATCTCAGCTGCCGGAGTATCCTCCTCCTGGGAGTAGGTAAATACCCCGAGCCTGTCGAATCTCATATCCCGCACAAGAGCCATCGTCTCGTTGTGATCAGCTGCCGTCTCACCAGGGAATCCGCTTATCAGCGTGGTCCTGAGTGTTATGTCGGGAATCTCTTCCCTAAGGTGGGCAATGAGGGAACGTATCTGTGCGTTGTCCGTCCGCCTCCCCATCCTCTTGAGAATCCTGTCGGACCCTGACTGTATGGGCAGATCAAGGTAGTGGCATATCTTGGGCTCTTCCTTCATGACCTTTATCAGCTCGTCATCGATCTCCTCAGGATAGCAGTACAGTATCCTTATCCATCTGATACCCTCTATCTTGCAGAGTTTCCTCAATAACTGTGGAAGCATCTTTCTGCCGTAGAGGTCTGTCCCGTAGATCGTGGTCTCCTGGGCCACCAGGATCAGCTCTGTGATACCTGACTCTGCCAGGAACTTAGCCTCATCCACCAGATCGTCAATGGGAATACTCCTGTACCTTCCCCTGACCTTTGGTATGATGCAGTAGGTACAGTTCTTGTCGCACCCTTCAGCGATCTTGAGGTAGTCGAAGAGTCCACCGGTAGTGATTACTCTCTTCTGGCCGCCGACAGGTTTTTTGTTGATGTCCTCGTAGTGGCTTTCGTGGGAAAAGAGCTTGTTCCTCCTGATGGTATCATCAAGCGAGGCAACGATCCTGTCTGTGGCAGTGACACCCAGAATTTCATCGACCTCAGGTATTTCCTTCTGGATCTCGTCCTTGTATCTCTCGGCGAGACACCCGGTGACTATAAGGGCCTTGAGCTGTCCGCTCTTGCGCCTGTCTGCCAGCTCAAGGATCACCTCGATGCTCTCCTCTTTGGCATCACCAATAAAGCAGCAGGTGTTAACAACTGCTGCTTCTGCCTCTTCCTCATCATCTGTAAAGTCGTGGCCAAGGCCCTGCAGCATTCCCAGCATGACCTCGGTATCCACTCTGTTTTTGTCACATCCAAGTGAAACAAAAAAGATCTTCATAATTTACTCATTCTCTTCTGCTGTGTCTGTAACTTCTTCCTCTTCATCACTGCCGGCTAAAAGAGCTTCCTTCTCCTCTTCTGTGAGGATGCGGAGCTGTGCCTGGTTCATCTCGTCAACTGCGATTGAAAGGGGCTTCTGTTTGTCCTTAACCCTTACCATTGGCTCATCGCCAGCTATTATCTGTCTTGCCCTCTTAGCTGTAGCCATAACAACTGAATACCTGGAGTTGATGACGGGCTGCTCACCCTCCTCAACCTCGTTGTTAACTACATTCATAAGATCAACATAAGATGGATGTATCATTACTATCTGTTCCTTTCCTGAGTTTATAACTCACTTAACTCTTTTCTTATTGTTTCTATAAAATCAAGATTTCTGGAAGGTGTGCCGTGCGCCGACTCAATGATCTCATTGACTGTCCTGACGCATTCATCCAGGTCATCATTGATAACTATGTAATCGTAATTCTCGATGCCAACGGACTCCTCTTTGGCCCTCTTAAGTCTCTTCTCTATGACCTCCGGAGTCTCTGTACCTCTGCCTGTGAGCCTCTCTTTAAGCACCTGGGCTGAAGGCGGCATCACAAACAAGAGCACGCAGTCGGGATACTGCTCTTTTATCTGAAGGGCCCCCTGGATCTCAATTTCCAGGATAACATCCTTGCCCTTTTGGAGCTCATCCTCAACATACTTCCTGGGGGTTCCGTAGTAGTGGCCCACATATCCCGCATGCTCGATGAGATTGTTCTCTTCAATCATCTTCTCGAACTCGTCGTTACTGATAAAGAAGTATTCCCGGCCATTCACCTCACCGGGCCTTGGATCCCTGGTGGTGGCAGATACTGAAAGTGCATATCTGTCGTACCTTGACACCAGTTCCTTCATCACGGTTCCCTTTCCAACACCTGAGAACCCCGAAATCACAATTATGATACCCTTATGATCCATCGCCAGATACCTCAATCCTCTGAATATGTACTGTCTGATGACTCCTGAGCGGAAACACGGGAATCAGCCCTCTGTCCTATGGTCTCAGGCAAAAGAGCTGACAGAACGATCATACCGTTCTCCATTACAATAACCGCTTTGGTCTTTCGGCCCTGTGTAGCATCGACGCTTGTTCCATCCTCTCTGGCCTTCTGGATCATCCTCTTGATGGGCGCCGCGTCAGGACTGACAATGCTGATTATCTTATCTGCATTTACTATGTTGCCATAGCCGATGTGAATTAGTCTGGACATATCTCACTCTATGTTTTGTATTTGCTCCCTGACCTTCTCTATATCTGTCTTAAGTGCTATTCCTCTGTCGGATATCTTGAGGTCAGTTGACTTGGAAAGAATGGTGTTGGCCTCACGGTTCATCTCCTGGGCCAGGAAATCAAGTTTCCTTCCGATCCCGTCCTTGTCATCTCCGGACTGCAGCGCCTCACTTGTTGCCTTGATATGGCTTCTGAGCCTTGTGATCTCCTCGTCTACACAGACCTTGTCCGCATAGATGGTGACCTCCATGGCAATGCGGTTCTCGTCCACCTGCTTGTCTGTGAGAAGGTCCTGTATCTTCTCCCGAAGCTTGGCCTTGTACTCAGCTATTATCTCAGGAGACCTCTCCGAAATGTACTCAACATTCTCAAGCATGCCATTGAGCTTCTCTTTAAGATCACCGGAGAGATACTCTCCCTCTTTGATCCTGGACTGCTGAAACTGCTGACCAGCCTCATTAAGAGCCTTGCTGATACCGCTCCAAACCTCCTGTTCGTCCAGTTCCTCTTCTTCCATGGTAAAAACTTCCGGGAATCTGGAGAGAACAGACACCCTCAGATCATTATCCAGGTCAAAGTCCTTGGCCATCTGCACAAGATACCCATAGTACTCCTCAGCTATTGCCTTATTGTACTTGACCCTGGAATCAGATTCGGAAAAATCTTCATAAGTAATAAAGACATCCACTTTGCCCCGCTTCATATACTTCTTGAGCTCAGAGCGGATGGCGGAATCAAATGCATTGAATTTCTTGGGCATCTTGATATTGATATCAAGATACCTGTTGTTAACAGACTTAAGCTCAACTATATACTTGCGCTGTCCCTCTGTAACCTCACTTCTGCCAAACCCAGTCATACTGCAGACCATATTACGATACCCCTCATTTTTGGCTATAGTTTATGACAATACCTCTAATCATTATAATATAATGCTATTTTTCGGTCAACGTGAGAAAATCAAAAAGTCCCCAATAAAGCATCCCCTTGTTAAGTATCCTACAAAGTGACAGGTACTTTTATCAGTTTTTCAGCACAGAAAAAACGGGACTCATGAGATGCATGAGTCCCGCCGAACACTTCTCGGTTTTAAGTTGTGTTATCTGGTTTACTTAACCTTGATCTTCTTGTTAAGCCCCTTGCTCTGTAAGAGAGCCTTATAGTTCTTGCTCATCCCCTTAGGAGTCTTGACGGTTGTCTTGTTGCTGCCCATTCCAGTGCAAGCCTTGGCCTTAACATTCTTCTTTGTCAATTTCTTGGTCTTAACAGTTACTGTCTTAAGCTTAGGAGTCTTGCCTGCGAACTGCTTGCCCAGCTTGTTGACATTAGCAGGGATAAACATGGTGGTCATGTTCTGGCAGTTATAGAAGGCCTTGTCACCGATTGATGTAACCTTGGCTCCGATAGGTGCCTTCTTAAGCTTGACGCA
>JAEEGL014066742.1_pt1 | contig 24471 bp, 19 predicted proteins | sample 9134231 | NCBI WGS metagenome assembly JAEEGL01 (sample SAMN16246548, study PRJNA631951) | gut metagenome | biome: gut microbiome; feature: rumen; material: fiber-attached | host: Bos | place: Iran: Karaj | collected 2018-10
CGTGGGTCGAGACGGCGCTGGTCGAAGAGGAAGGCTTTGGCAGCCGGGGAGAGGTAGGGATGGAGGAAGAAACGTTCGTAGCGCGAGGCGTCGAATGAAGCCTCACCCCCGGCCCCTCTCCTGAGAGGAGAGGGGAGGTTGGAATGGGGTTCGTAGGTGCCGTTGGATAGCCATTGGCAGGCTTCGCGGAAGTCCTTATGGAGCGTGCGCATGACGAGGTCGATGGTGCCGCCGTGGGCGTCGCAGACGAAGCAGCGGAAGGTGTTGCGGCGGAGGTTGAAGGAGAGCGAGGCGTGGTGGTCGTCGTGGAAGGGGCAGAGGGCCTTGTGGCGGCTGACGTCGAGGCCTAGGCGAACGGCGACTTCCTCGATGGGAAGGTCGCGGAGGGGTTGAAGATCGAATTTATTCATAATTGAAACGGCGAATTAAACTAATTAAGCTAATTAATTGCGGGCTAATTACTCGAATTGGGATGGGCGTTTCCCTAGGTATTCGGGGGTTTTGGTGTAGAGGGCGGTTTGGTCGTTGTAGGTGATGAAGCCGCGGTGTTTCCAGGTGCGTAGCTGGTGGTTGGTGCCTTCTTTGCTCTTGCCGAGGCTCAGGCGCAGAGCTTCGAGTTGCTGTGCGTTGAAGGAGTGCTCGAGGCTGTCGAGCATGTTTTTCGGGCCGCTGCGCTGGACCTCGTCCGAGGGTACGTCGGCGCCCTTGAACATATCGCCAAAGACCTGAACCTTCGACCAGAGGTCGTAGTAGCAGAACCAGGCGACGAAGTCGCCGATGGAGCGGGACCATGTCTGGTCGTTGAGAATCCAGAGGGTGGCGCCTTTCTTCCAGGCGGCGAAGATGCTACGGTGCGAGAGTTCGAAGAGCGTGTCGTCGTCGGCAAGGTCGGCGATATTGGCCATCTCTTCGGCCAGCTGGTCGGCGATTTTGTTGAGCGGCTTCACCTCGAAGCGGCCCTTGCAGTTGTCGAGGCGCAGCAGGTAGTCGTCGAGTTTGTGGAGGAACTCTTCGCCGTAGGCCCCTTGTCGCGGTATGCGGCCGTTGCGTTCGCCGCGAGCCTTGTAGGCGAAGGGGATGCGGCCGAAGAAACCGTTGGTGAAGTCCTTCTTATAGAAGGCGCGAGCGGCCTCGGGAGTGGAGCTCATGGTTATGTTGGCGCGGAGGACGGGGTTGCCTGTGACGCCGTCGGCTGTGGCGCGGAGTGCGCCGGCGCGCTGGCGGTCGTAGATGTTGCGTATCATCTGGCTCACGGCCTTGTGACCGCCGCAGATGCGGTCGGCCATCTCGACCTCGGGGAGGTTGAGGTACTGGGTGCGGCCGCCCATCTTCTCGAGCGCTATGGCGTTTTGGAGGAACGAGGCGTTGGTGAGGTCGGCGGGCGGGAACCAGAAGGCCACGTCGGGGCGTTCAGGTTTCTCCTTGTTGGCGCCACGGGTCTTCACCTGGCGCTGCCAGTCGACGAGTTTCTGGTATTCCAGTTCATCGTGTTTGCGGAACGAGCGCATGATGGCTTCGATGAGGTGGGTCAACTGGGCCTTGCCGATACCCGAAGGGCCGATAAGGTGTCCCATTTGGCCGCAAAGTTCATAGTATTTGTTGTCGCAATACTTGAATTCCACATCGGTGAGATGCGAGGCGAGAGCGGGCATAGCCATCGGGACGAGGGGTTCGCGCATGTCTTTCGAGGCCTGTGAGAGGAGAAGTTTGCAGAATTCTGTGCCTCTTGACGGCTGAGGCATTGCCGGAGCGTTTTTGTCGAAAATATTGTAATTCATTGATTTGTTGATTTTAGGGGTTAAAAAATAACATCTTGAGCGTCACAGTCACAGTTGTCACAGTTGTTTTTTGAGGGTATGTTGGTCCTGCTTTTTTTATTCTATACTATATCTATTTAATTAATTATTAATAAGTTATAAGTGTAAAAAGTAGGTGTGCTCGAGATGAGGGGTATCCATTTTTTCAACTGTGACACTGTGACAACTGTGACGGGTGGGGTCGGTTAGCTTCTCGGCCTCCTTTCTCCTACGAGGCCGGCAAGGGCCTTGCGCAGTTCGATACAAACGCCGATGGCATAGCTGTCGACGCAGAAATTGTCGTCCTTTTTCAAGGGGCGGAAATTCAGGCGGAGGCTGCCGTCGTCCCTGCGGGTGATGGTGATGTAGTGGCCGATGAAGACATGCGGGTTGCGTTTGCCGGCCGTTGGAGGCGGCGTCTCCATGAAGGTGTAGTGGAAAGGCCTGTCGTGCATGAGCACGCCCGGGTATTCCTTGCCGAATTTTGTTTTACGGTCGCTCAGCAGGAGTGTTTTCACATCGAAGCAGAGGTCCGTGTTGGGGAACATCTTTTTGACCTGAGGTTTGTTCGTCATGAAACCTGATGGTCTTTTCTTGTTTTTAAAATCCTTTGACATATTTTTGGATTTTAGGCGTTAGACCATCTGTTTGCCAACCTCAGACGGCCGAGAACTGAACTATTCTGCTCTCGGCAATGGGGAAAGAGCCCCGTTATACGTAAGCGAATTCCTGAAAATCGCTTACACGAACTATGAAAATAGAAAAAGAAAAACGGAACACCCTATGTTTCAAGAATGTTCCGACATGATTTTTTTTCTAAAAATAATGTTTCCGCTTACAAAATCGCTTACATGAAGAAGAAATCGCTTACATGCTATACAGATTTGGACAAGTGAAGTTGACCTGCAAAGACCAATTTGAGAGCTTCGTCTCTAATGTCATAATCTTCCGACGACTCATTAATACCCGATTCCGGTAGTGGATTACGGGTATCAAGGATGAGGAGGGTGAGTCTAATTTTTTCCTCTGCGTCTTCATCAAGGCGAGTCCTATCGGAACTGGGGCTCTTTCCGAATTGGGTCTTTACCAACGATTTTGCGCGGAGTCCCGTCTGCTCTCCAATATAGGGTTGCTCAATGAGTTCTTGCAGCAGAATCGTCAGAATCGTTGTGTTGGCTATCCATGTGATATTGCAATGCCTTGGTTCGCCTTCAAAGAACGAATCGAAATCGTCGGCAGCTGTCTTGTCGTCAATCCATCTCCATTCGGTCCATTTTCGGAAGACAATATCCACCCTTTGCCGTTGCTTCACAAGCAGGCCATTGTTGCCGTGCTTGTAGTATTTGAGCGTCATGGGTGTGCCTTTGGGTATTGTCTTTCCTATCGACTTTGCCTTAGTTGACTTCGGCTTGGGGGAGGAATAGTATTCATTCTTTATGCCGATGCCACCTTCCTCCACGTTGCCGATTTCGTTCTCAACGATTTTCACTCCGACAACATCGCCCTTGAATTTGCTCAAGTCGAGACCTTCGGTTGCAGCCTTAACCAATTTTTCAATATCTATGTCCATCATTTATAAATTTCTTTGACAACACCGGTTCCTCCAGCTTCAACCTTTTGTATTTCGGTATCCACTTGCTTCATGGCGACATACTCTTTTATGTTCATAGAGGGAGTGCTTTTTATCCCCAACTTATCGTAGAGTGACAAGATTTCATTATCATAAACATGATTATGCTCAATGTTGTATCGGTTGAGAATAATAAGATTCCCTTTGATACTATCAACATCAATCTTGTCTCCATAGTTGATAAAGTCCTCAAACAATCGTTTCACCTCTTCCGACCCACCACCTTCCAATTCAATCTCTTTCAACTCGTAGTTGAGTAGGTCGGTCTTCTTCCCTTCCAACCAACGGGCATCTTCTTTATCGGTCATTTGCATTATAAGCGACGGAAACAACTTGTTGTCGTCCAGATGCTCAAATATCCGATAGATTATGGACCTAAAGTCTATACCGACTCGTCGATTGCTCATTGCCTGCATCTGTGTCGCAGCCACGGACATAATCAGCATAGCATCGTTCCCCCCTTCTGCCTCCTCTTCGAGGTCTTCAATTTCGTATGCTAACCCTTCTTCAATGTCCGGCAATGCCAATACCGTTTCGCAAAAATTTCGCGCAGAGACAAACACCTCTATTGGCGACAATTCCGTGTTCCCGTCAATTTGCATCTGTTTCAAGGCATCCTGGCAAAGGATATACACTATGTCCTTGAGTGCCTGTCTGCGAGCCAACTTTTGTTGTTCTTTGTTGAGTCTTACTATCATACTGCTTGTTCCTCCTCTTCCTCTGATACTTCGTGTTTCATACTGTTCATCAATTCTACTACTTCTTCCTCAGCTTTCAGTCGGTCTTCTGGCTCAACATTGCTTCCGTCTTTCTTCTTTGTTTTGAAAAGAATCTCCAGATAACCGTCGTTGAATTCGTGACTTACTATCTTGTCCGAGATGTCTTCGTCGTTGTCGATAAAGCAGCGGAAAGTACCCCCATCGTTGGTAACCAACTCCACGGGTTCTCCCACGGCATCGGCCAGTGTCAGCAGGTTGCGCATATAGGTGCTGCTTTTATCAACAACCAGAGCTGTTTTCTTCTCTTCTGGCATCACAGTATAGCGCCCCTTGTATTTTGCCTGTTTCTGAGCATAAAAGATATCCAACATCGGCCCCATCAGCGAGTCGTCATAGTATTCGCGCTCTTTCAACCTCAAATCGTTTATCATCTGGAGTATCTCATCGCGTCCAATGTTAGGCAAACCAAAGCGCAACGCCTGTGTGTGTGCCTGATGCTTCTCCCACACGGTGAAAAGGTCCACGGGGTAGTAATCGGGCAATATCTCAAAGCCGTAACAATGATCATTATATAGCTGCTTATCAATGACAGCAGAAAGTATTTTCGCCACTTTGTGAGTGTTACTGAAAGCCCTTTTGCGTTTTTGGATGGCGACTGTGCGCAGATTGGCCCGATTATCAATTATTACAAAGCAAGATGGTTCGTCTTTGGCTGTTGTGTCTTCAAAATCGCGTTCAACAGGGATGTCAATATCGTTGGCGAATCGCATCACGGTAATGTTGGGTGCCGTGTTTAGGTGGTACACTCGATGTTTATAAACCTTTCGCTCCGTGCCTTCACCCAGGAAGAACTCGATGCTATTATCCCCCCCAAAAAGATTACCCAAATGCAGTTGCCGCTGTTCCCAATCGTAGCTACCAAACTGCTGCTTATATTTAATGTAGTATTGTGCAAATCTTGACATGATTCAATCGTATTATCCTTAATCGTTATATCAGAAATTCAAATCCATAATGCGGTTTTCTTTTTGCAAAGATACCCACAATCTTCGTTATGGTGAAATTAAGTTATAAACAACTTAGATGTTAAAAATGCCATCCCTCTTGCAGCACAGGAGATACCTTGTTAAAAACGTCCTTTTATAGATACCCGCGCGAAAATATTTTGTCAATCCGAATATTTTTCGTACCTTTGCACTTCGAAAACATAGGCTCATCGTGAGTTGGTGAGTCACAGAAACATAACGAAGCATTACTATTATTTCGCGTATACTGAAGTGTGGTAACCAAGGATATAACGCAAAAAGAAATAGTAAGTAAGATGCGAGGTGAAGAGCCTTGCCCTAAAAATAATAGGATGCTCACAGACATGTGAGTTTCCTATTGGGCATAGGCATCCTTACCACACAGCCTAAGTATACGGTAGGAAACTCCGCTTTTTTATCGTGTACGCCGATTGATAGCAATGCACAAAACTAAGCTGTCAATCGAACATGGCGAATATAATCCTGGCGAATGCCAAAACAGCAAAGAACGACGAGTTCTACACGCAGTACTCGGATATTCAGAAGGAGATAAATGCCTATCTGGATTACAATGCTGATGTTTTCCGCGGGAAGACCGTTCTTTTGCCCTGCGATGATCACGGGAGCAAAGGGGGTGAGACCTCGATAGAGAACTGCCAGATGCTCTGCAAGACGCACAATCGGGCGAAGGGGAATAAATGAGACTTCTAACCGATAAATATTGACAATATGTCATACATTGATACATACGGGGTTGAATATTCTGACAACAAAGAGGTACTAATAAAGTGTCCATCAAGTTTGACGGAATGTTATACCGTTTTACCATCGACTTCAATTATTGAAGAGGATGCTTTTGAAGGATGTGTTGGATTGGAAGACGTTGTTTTCCCGCAGTCGCTAAAGAAGATAAGAGACCGGGCATTCTGGGGTTGTAGTGCTTTAACTTCTGTAGTTATTCCTGAAAACGTTGAATACCTTGGAAGAGATGCATTCTATGACTGTGTAAACCTTCAAAAGGTAATAATAAAAGCCTCCCCTGAAGGTATCCAGCAAAAGGCATTTCTCAATTGTGAGGAAATCCACCATATCACCATACCTGGTGGTTTTCGCATAATAAACTTTTTCCAATGGTCACAAATAAGAACCGTTTCGTTGACGGAAGGTTGCACTACCATTGACAAAGAGATGTTTAAAGGATGCAAGGACGTGACAAACCTTCACATCCCGGTAAGTGTAAAAACCATCGAGGCGGAAGCTTTCGATGATTGCAAGTCGTTGAGGAATATCCGTTATGAGGGAACGCTGGAAGATTGGCTTGCATTAGATTGGTTTTGCTACATGAAGAATGGCTATAATCTGTATATTGGAGGCAAACTGCTAACAAGTGTATCGTTGGATGCACGTACTCCAATGATAAGAGATTTGGCATTCTATTATTGCAGTAGCCTTCAACACCTTGAAATCAAGGAGGGGGTAACACGTATTGGTAGTAGTGCTTTCAATAAGACCAGTATAGAAGGGTCACTTTATCTGCCCGATTCCGTCAAATGGGTTGGAGAATATGCTTTTTTGAATTGCAGAAATCTAAATAGAGTTTCCCTACCCCCTGCCGTTGATATTGGGAATGGCATCCTTCGCTATTGTGATAAATTGGAATCCATTGAAATTAGGGGAACCGACAAATCATCTACGTCATACACGGACAAAGGAGTCCTGTATAAGAAGCACGAACTAAGCTTTTCCATTAAAGGAAAAGACGGCGAGTACCATAATATTCCCGGCCGCGAGTATGTCATTGCACAATATCCGTGTGGAAAAAGAACATCAAAATATCTTGTACCCAAAGGAATTCAATCTATTGACGATTATGCCTTCTCGAATATTCAGAACTTGACAATAGTTTTCTCTAAGTATGTTCCAATAAAAGCCCATACTTTCGAGAATGCTAAGGTAAAGATACTCGTACCGATAGGTCTTAAACAGAGGTTTGTCGATGGGAAGTATCCGGCTGAAGCCATCGAAGAAGTTGAGGTGGACATGTATTATGACAAAGACTCTTATGTAAGAAAGTACGTTGGGCTTGTTAGTGACAATCCATACAGGATGCTTGGCGTTTATGCTAATGCATCATTAAAGGAGATTACTGCCAATAAAACCAAGCTGGCTCGATATATCAGCGTAGGGAAAGAAGTGGCGTTCGATGCCGATATGAATGGATTGCTTACACCTATCGTCCGCAAACCCGAAAACATTGAAAAGGCATTTGCCGATTTAAGCATATCGCAGGACAGATTAAAACACGCTCTTACTTGGTTTGTGAAGGATTCCAGTATCGATGAGATTGCTTTGAACCATGCAGGTGGCGGAAACACCAAGAAGGCAACAGGGCTGCTTGAGAAAAAAGAGACTTGGTCTTCGCTGCTGAATAGAGGCGTGCTGGCACTTGCCCAAATGGATCTGGAAGGTGCCGTTGTTGCTATTACAAAAATGATTCATGAGGATGGCTACAGGGAGTCTTTTGTCGCAAGTGTTTGTGGCGATACTGTCCAGATAGACGAAGAGGATTTGGCTCGCATCTTCATTGATACCTTATTGGAAAAGGATGATTCTTCTTACATTGTTGGCGTTTTTGAGGAATTTGGAGAATATGCGGATGACGATGATTATATAAAGGAGAAGTTGGTTGATGCGACAACGGGAAGAATTAGGGCTGCTATTGCCACCGCAAAGAATGCATCTGCTGATGATAGTGATGCGTCTTATATGGCGGGAAAAACCTTAATGAATTGCTCAAAGGCCGAGTTGCCTAAGTTAAAAGCAATCTGTGGGAATGGGGATTCCGTGTATGGTATAACCGCTGATGGGTTGGCAAAACAAATATTGCAATGTGGCATCAACTATTATAATAATACCTTTGATGACCAGTATGACCGTATTGAAAAAGCGTTGGAATTGCAGGAATACGCGTTGAGTATTGCAGTTGGTTCGGTCGTAAAGGTTAGATGTCAGAAGAATGTAGACATCATAATCAACGTAAAGAGCAAGTTGCCGCCCAAAGCGGTGAAACAATACTATGACAATGTTTACGACCTATTAGCCAACTTTAAGAAAGCCCCACAGACTTTTGCCAATACGATTCAGCTGATTCAAGACTGCGCGCCACAACTAGTGGCTGTCAAAGAGGCAATGGGAGTAGCGAATCCGGTGTATCTGACGTTGTCGACGAGAGTAGTTAACACCGCACTAAACGCTACAATTGAGAACGTGAACAACTCTCAGGAGAAGGATATCTTCGGGGAGCACGACTTCGATAAAATCAAAAAAGCCCTCAAGGAGGGTTGGCGTATAACACTATATATGGACAGGCTTGATAAGGAAGCCGAGTTCAAGGATGGCTGGTACAAGAACAATCGTGATGCCCTAAAAAAGTTGATTGAGGAATTTCGAGGTTTCTCCGCAGGAGGGTCGACATACGTTAGTGGCCAAATGGTGCGTACGCCAAGTGAATATAATGTCTTTGGTGAGGCGTTAAAAATTGATCTAGACATGCGGACGGAAGAAGAGTTGTTCGCATCCTGTAAGTACAAATCAGATTATGAAACTTACGTAAGACGTTATCCAAAAGGAAAGTATGTAAATGTCTGTAGACAAAAACTGGCAGCAATCGAAAAGGAAACATGGGGGAAATGCAATACCATCAAAGACTTCTGGGATTATCTAAGAAGTTATCCAGAAGGAGAATACCGGGTGGAAGCAGCACGGAGGATTGCTTATTTGGAGGAAAAAGAGCTATGGGATAAGTGCAAAGCAAACAATACTATTGAGGATTATCAAAAGTATTTGAATACTTCAAAGATGCATCAGCACTCCTCTGAAGCGACTGTGGCCATAGAACGACTAAAAGAGGAACAAAGTATTGAAGAAAAGTTATGGGGGAATTGCAGAGTTAAGGAGGATTATTTGAGATATTTGAGAACATCAAAACATTGTTTGCATAAAAAGGAAGCAGAAGAAAAGTTGAAAAAGATTGCATCCCAAAAAACTGCTTTGATTTTGGCTGCTGTGTTGTTGACTATAGGTATAGGCATTACCATGCTCGTATTATTTTCGTAAATAATCAGGTTATGAAAAGGTGTATCACATTACTTGTAATATTGCTGATTGCAGCTTATTGTTCTGCACAATCAGATTCGTTGTACCAAGTACAACAAAGACAAATTGAGTCATTGGAGAAAGAATCCCACCAATTGAAAAACGATGTTTCGATTCTCAAGACTCAAATGGTGGCATTGCAATCGCAAATGACTGGTTTTTCTGCAGAGGTTGGACAGAAGATAGATGGCCAGCAATCCACAATTGAAGGTCTCAGTAGTGAGGTTTGTGCCAATACAGAAAGTATCAGCCAATCCAACATTAAAACGGAGAGTATCGAACACAACCTTCGAGGGAAAACCATCGGGGGTGTTGTTGTCGCATTGGTATTACTCTGTGTATCGGTATTTGTGTACATCTTCTTGCGGAAGCGTATCAACAAAGGAGATTCGGTTATTGAGGAAATAGGACAAGCACAAAAGCGATTACAGGAAGAAAGTGTGAAACTGGATAGCAAATTAGTTGAGTTGTTGGATGGGCAATTGAAAATACAGGAGATCCAATCTCATTCAGAAGGTAGTGCTCCCAATCATACACTTGCCCTAAAGATTGCAGATGAGATTACCCGCATAGAGACCAATCTTTCGAGAATGGATGCATCCGTCAGAGGGTACAAACAACTTGTGGCTTCAGTAAAACGCATAAAGGACAACTTTATGGCCAATGGATATGAATTGGTTGAGATGCTCGGGAAAACGTACAATGAAGGAATGAGAGTAAATGCTGACTTCGTAATAGATGAAGATATGGAAGAAGGAAAACGTATCATAACAACAGTTATTAAACCCCAAGTGAACTATAACGGTGAAATGATACAGAAGGCAACAATTACTGTAACTCAGAATATTTGATAATAAAAACCCTGATGATATGAATAGACTTAAAATTGATTATGGCATTGATTTGGGAACAACCAATTCGGCCATCTGTCGAATGGACAAAGGCAATGTGAATGTCATGAAGATTGAAGTTACAGACGACACAATGCCTTCATGCGTATACTTCAATAAAAAGCAAGGCATTGTGGTAGGTAAACAAGCCTATACGACTATGAAGTCGGATAAACGCCGTGCAACCAAAAAGTGGGATGCAGGAGAGAGTAACACCTATGTTGAGTTCAAGAGAACTATGGGTACTGCCACTACATTCGAAAGCAAAAATATGGGTGGACGTTGTTATTCTTCGGAAGAGCTGTCTGCAGAGGTACTGAAAGCCTTAAAGTCATTTGTCCAAGATGACGAAGTTCGTTCAGCAATCATTACTGTTCCTGCAAAATTCTCACAAAACCAGAAAGACGCCACCATGAGAGCTGCAAAACTGGCAGGGTTCGATTGTTGTGAGTTGTTGCAAGAACCTATTGCAGCTTCAATGGCATATGGCCTTTCTTCCGATGAAAAGGATGGACTTTGGTTGGTGTTCGACTTTGGAGGAGGTACATTCGATGCTGCTTTGGTAAGGAGTGAAGACGGCATTATGAAGGTCTTTGATACAGAAGGTGACAACTATCTGGGTGGAAAAAACTTGGACGAGGCTATTGTTGACCAGGTGATTATTCCTTACTTGAAAGAGCATTACGTTATTGATGGTATCCTTGCCGACGACGAGAAGAAGAAAGTGTTACGTGATGCAATGAAGACGTATGCGGAAGACTTGAAAAATATTCTTTCCTTCAGGTCATCGGAGGATGTCCTATCCAATCTTGGTGACCTTGGAGAGGATGACGAAGGAGAAGAGATTGAGTTGGATTTCACATTGACTCAAGATGATTTAGAAGCCGTAATCACTCCTGTTTTCCAAAGAGCTGTCGATATTTGTAAGAATCTCTTGGAGAGAAACAACTTAAATGGGGACCAGCTGACAAAGGTAATCCTTGTCGGAGGTCCGACTCACTCGCCAGTTATCAAGAAGATGCTCAAGGAGCAGATTACACCCAATGTTGATTGCAGTCTTGACCCCATGACGGTTGTTGCACAAGGTGCGGCATTATATGCTTCAACTATTGACAACAGAGCTGAAATCAAAACAGAGGTGGGTACTGTCAAGTTGGACGTTCAATATGAGGCCACCTCTGTTGAGACAGTAGAATTTGTTACAATAAAACTTGCCGACGATAAATTTGACAAGGTATTTGTTGAACTTACCAGAGGTGATAAGGCATGGTCGAGTGGAAAGCAGGAGATTAACGCAATTGGTGATGTCATTGATGTGAATTTGATAGAAGGCAGATCCAATGCCTTTATTATTACAGCTTATGACCAACAAGGTAACACCATACCGTGTTTCCCCGATGAAATAACAATCATTCAAGGGACAAAGGTTGGGAGCGCTCCTCTTGCCTATAATGTTGGAGTAGAGGTATGGGACAGCGAGAAACAAATGGGTGTATTTGTCCCGTTTACAGGATTGGAGAAGAACAAACCGCTACCCGCTACAGGTGTGAGTCAAGGATTGAAAACGACCTCAACACTTAGGCCGGGCAACGCCACCGATAAGGTAAAGATTCCCATTTATGAAGCTGATGATGGCGGTGCAGGACAAAGAGCAGCTAACTTTAATCTTACATACACGGGAATTATTACGGGAGAGAACATTCCTGCCTTGATTCCAGAAGGCAGCGATGTGGAAGTGACGCTGAAATGTGCGGATTCGGGATGGGAACTTTCGGTTTATTTCCCTGTCATAGATTACACCGAAGAGATTGCTGTTCCGAGAGATACCAAACAGGATGTTACAGAGGAGTATTTGAGAACAGAGATTCAGAAAGGAGAGGACACGTTGGCAAAACTCCGGAGAAACGGTTGTGATGTCGAGGATGCTTCAGCGGCTCTCGAAAACGTTAGAAAAGAATTGGAGAATGGTTCGGAGAAACACCAAGTACTTGCTCATTTAAGAGAAGCTTTGCGCAAAGTTGACCAATGTGCAGCAGAAGCCGAATGGCCCACTACCGAGAAAAAGCTCCGTTCGGCAATGAGGACGCTGGAAGAAGACAATGCAAAATACGGCGATTCTCAAACCACAAGGGAGGTGGAGGAACTGCGCAGACAAGTGAATCAGGTGCTGCAGTCGAAGAATGTGTCATTGGCCAATGAAGTACTTGATTCAATACGCAAATTGAATTTCCAGATAGCCAGAATAGAATATTACATTGCATGGTTATCTGATTGGAACAACCGTTTTGACGAGATAAAGTGGAAAGACAAAACACGTGCACGTCAATTGGTAAATCAGGGAATGGCCAAAATAATCTCTTCTCCGACGGCGGAATCTTTGGAGCCGATTGTTCGTGAAATAATCGATTTGCTTCCTGCATATGCGATGCCGAAGGGCGCTAATGGATTGCTTGGATCTAAATAAACACAATAAACCATGAACAACAAAGGCCTTAAAATACTTGTCAGCATCTTGAGTGTGGTATTCGTCGCTTGTATTGTCGTTACTGTCAGTTTCAAGGACAATATGGATTTCAATAAAGCGAAGGGGAAAGGAACTGTAGAGGCCTATGAGTCATTCGTGAGAAATCACCCCAATAGCGAGTTCTGTTCTCCTGCAAAAAAAAGTTTAGACTCTTTGTATTATTATGAGACCATTAGAAAAGGAACCATCAAAGAATATGTCGATTTCTTAGAAAATCATTCCAATAGCGAATATGTTAATGACATTAAGCGGTTGGTGGATGTTTGGGACGATAGTGTATTCGATGTGCTTTCTCAGAAGTACGACAATACAAAGGCATGCTTTTATCTGCAATACCTACCACAAGGAAAACATGCGATAGAAGTTGAAAAAATGAGGTTGGCTTATGAGGAGGATGACATATATCAAACCGCGTTGGCCTTTAGCACAGTAGAGAATCTACAAAAGTACATTGATAGATACCCTCAAGGGAAACACGCCAAAGAAATTCGGACAAAACTCACAATGGCACAAGAGGAGGTGGCATATTCGATGGCTAAAAACCAAGCAACAGCTGAAAGCTATAGGGACTATCTCTCTACTTATCCCAACGGTAAACATCGTGCGGAAATCAGGGGAAAACTTGACGATTTGGAAGCTTACGACCGATATAAAAACAATTCGTTGAGCAATGGTTCGCAACCCTATGCGTCTTATTATGGGTACAACAGGAGTTGCGATTATTATGGTTGTTCAAAGATTAGTGTGAAAGCTCCATATTTATCTGATGTTGTAGTGATAATAAAAAGAAATAATTCGGACGGAAGTGTTGTTCGGCATGGGTATATAAAATCTGGGTGTACTATGAGCTTTGAAATTCCGGATGGTTGGTATCAGACTTTCTTCTATTATGGTAAGGGATGGTATCCAAACAAGAGAATGAGCGGAGGAGTTAGGGGTGGATTCTTGGAGGATGAAATATTCTCGAAGGATAATCCTCAATATTTGAGCAATCAAGTCCTCACCTATGAATTGATACTTCAGAGGAATGGTAATTTCTCTACCAAACCGAGTAGTGAATCCGAAGTGTTTTAAATAAAAACAACAAGATGGCGACGTTCAAGAAAAACGACAAAATAGGTAACTATTCGATTGTGTTTCCAATAAAAAAAGGAAGCTATGCGGAAACCTATAGAGTGAAAGGAAGCGACGGAACCCTCCGGTTCTTGAAACTTATCAATAAAGCGAAACTTCAGCAGCAGCAATTGAATGAAGATGGTAAGATTGTTGAGATAGAAATAAACAGGGCATTAAAACATCACAATATCTGTGGTTTTGTTGAAGCGGGTGAATTTGTTGGCAAGGGACAGCAATACGCCTATTTTGTGACCGAGTTTGTGAGTGGAGAAACAGTAGCTCAGAGAGTGACCAGAGAACAACATTGCAGCGTTTACGATACCAAACAGATAGCATTGGCCACGCTAGATGCTCTAAAATATCTCCATTCTTTACCGAAGCCCGTGTTGCATAATGATATCACCATCCAAAATCTAATGTTGGATCTTGATGGTGAATTGAAGGATTTGAAATTGATTGACTTTGGTCATGCACGATATCTTGAGGAAGCTGGAGTGAAGCCTACGGAGAAAGACTTGAATCCTTTTTATCTCGCTCCAGAACGCTTCAATGGTGTTGCCTGCGTACAATCCGACCTATATGCGGTAGGGTGTATGATCTATCATTTGCTGTTTGGCTTAACCCCATGGTATATTGACCTATCTCGTTTTGAACCAGCCAACAGGTTAGAGGCAATAATGACTGAGCGTCAAAAGCCGTTGAAGATGCTCAATATGGACTTGTTTGGCTTGGATGAGCAGCTGATAAACATTATGGTAAAAGCCACTTCCCAAGATATTGACCAACGTTTTCAAACAGCAGACGAATTTATTAAAGCATTAAGAGGCGAGAGCAGGATTGAACGACAAAACTCAGGGTATATGACATCAAACGAAAGGAAAGCTGCGGTGTTGAGGCCACGCGGCAATGGATTTGCAGATGTGGCGGGGATGGAAGAATTAAAGGCAAAGCTTCAAACCGAAATAATTAAAGTGCTAAAAGACCCCGAAGGAGCACGAAAATTCGGTATTACTATTCCCAATGGCATACTGCTTTACGGCCCTCCTGGTTGTGGAAAAACATTCTTCGCCGAGAAGTTGGCAGAAGAGATTGGTTGCAATTATCTGTATGTAAAATGTTCGGATGTGGCTTCCCCATACATTCACGGAGGTCAGGGGAAGATTGCCGCAATATTTGATGAGGCCAGAAAGAATGCACCTACGCTACTTTTCTTGGATGAGGTGGAGGCTATGATAATGGACAGGAGCCGACACAATAATGTAAGTGAATCTGGCGAGGTCAATGAATTCCTTACTCAATTAAACAATTGTGGAGAAAATGGAGTGACAGTTATCGGAGCAACAAATAAACCCGATTTGATTGACGAGGCGGCATTACGTACTGGAAGATTAGCATTACACTATTATATTCCCCAACCCAACTTTGAAGCTAGAAAGAAACTGTTTGAGATTAACCTGAAGAAAAGGTCTGTTGACTTAGGTATCGATTATGAAAAGCTGGCATCGTTGACAGAGAACTATAGCTGCTCGGATATTAAGGAGATTGTAGATAATGCCGGACGTGATGCTTTTGGAACAGATAGCGACTGCATTACACAAGAAATGTTAGAAAAGGCCATTGCCAATCTCACTTCTCATTTGTCGATAGATATCATAAAAAAACATGAGGCTATTAGAGACAAATTTGAGCAGGGTGATTGGCAAAAGGAAAGAAAACCAATAGGATTTAAAACGTACAAAGATGAATAATAATGAACTGTTATTGAAAACAGCGTTTTGCTGTATGGCTTGTGATGGAGAGATTGCTCCCGAGGAGTTTGAAAAAATCAAAGGATTGCCGCAATTTCAAGAAATGAATGTGCAGCAAATACTTTCGGATTATCTGTTGCAATTGAAAGACAAAGGATATGACTTCTTGAAGGATTATCTGGATGAGTTGAAGGCAGCAGCTCTTACAGAGGATGAAGAGTGTAAGTTGGTGAGTGTTGCGGTACAAACAATTGAGGTGGACAAATCCATTGAATATAACGAGATTGCCTTCTTTAAGAAGATTCGTAAATGCCTTAAAGCTTCAGACGAAAGACTCCTAACGGTAATACCTGAGAATCCCGATGTTATTGATCAAGTATCGCCAGAAGACTATCTTCTCCCCGACATTACCGACGAGGATGATCCGTCGTTGTGGACGGAAGCGTTTTCTAACCTAAATGCAGTTAATTATAACAACATTTGAATTGTAATACAGTAATTTAGATGGGAATATTTGGTTTTTTTAGAAGAAAAGAAGATATTTATGAGGAGCAGAAGAAGTTTGTGATGAAATAACGAAATATGACAAGTATGACCTTTCGATAAAAGAATTGTCTATTTTGATTCTTCGTTGTATCGAATTTAGAGAGAAAAAACAAGGGTGGTGTGAGAAAACCAAAACCGTTTTAAGGAGAAATAGTTCCAACAAACTCCCTGATGTTGAATTGCGATGGCTTTTGGTATACTGTGATGTCCACTATATAAAACACGGTGAAAGAGGAGAAGCCATGATTATTATGGAATTGGCCGGCAGACAAATGGGAATGCCAGCTGACGCCGAAACGCCTGGAGCGCACCATGCGCGAGGTGGAACTGCTCCTCAACGAAAACCTCCTGTCTCTCTACAAGCTCCACACCCCCATCCCCTACACCACCGAGGAAGAAGAATCCCCCCTCCCCCTTGCCGCCGAAAGTCCCGCCGAACACAGCAACAAATAACGTGCGCCTTTGGGGGGCACAACAATTAATGGACAATTCCCGGCAATTCGCGTTAATAAAAGATTTCCGTATATTTCAGTTTTTCAGTAATTTTTCTGTAATAAAAGAAAATTCGGGTAATTCGCCCGTAATTAAAAATTCGAGTCAATTTGCGTAATTAGCCGTTATTATTTCGCCGTAGGCATTACACCATCATCTGTCTCTTGTCTATTCTTGGCTGCGGAGGTACTGGCGTTCGGCGTCGGGGAGGTCGAGGTGGCTGTGCTCGATGTAGGAGAGGAGGAGGTTGCAATGCTGCTCGAGGGTGACGCGGTCGCGTGCGGCGCGGGGAGCGGCGGGAGCCGGCGCGGAGAAGTCGAGGAGGTTGACGACGGTGAACTCGCGGATCATCTGGTCGCGCAGCTCGGCATGTTGTAGGGCGAGGAGGTCGTCGGGGTCGGGCCGCTTGGGGGCGGTGAAGTCGTCGTAGATGCTTTCGGCTTCGAGGGGCGCGCCCTCGCCTTTGATGATGAGGAGCTTGTCGGAGGGCTGCCAGGCGCCGGAGGGCGCGGTGGCGGAGGGTTTCTCAATGAGGAAATAGTTCAGATGTGCTACGGGGTCGGAATAGGTGTAGAAGGGGTAGGGGGTGGTAGGCGGATTGGCCTGCTTGTAGAGCTCGCGGGTCTCGGGAGTGGGCGGCGGGAAGGGCATGTCGTCGATGCGGCGGAGGGCGAGACGGTAGAGGTGGTTGAGGTTGTCGACGAAGAGGTAGCCGGCATCGGGTGTGCGGAAGAGGAGGTAGGCGAGGTCGAGGTCGTCGTCGAGGTCGACGTCGTCGAGGGTGAATTTGGTTTTTTTCATTCGAAGGGGTTTGATTTGGAGAAGTCGGGGCGGTAGTTGTCGTTGGCTTGGAGTTCTTGTATCCAGCCGGCGGTGAGGCCGAGGTCTATGGCGCGGTCGACGACGCGGTTGTATTCGTCGGGGGTGAGACAGCGGTCGAGGGGCGCCGGGAGGTCCGGACGGGGAGGATAGTATTGGGCCATGAGGGAGAGGTGGAGATTGCTTGATTGCATGAATGCTTGATTGCTTGAGTTTGCCAGTTCGGCGAGGCGGTCGAGGGCTTGGAGGGAGTTGTCGACATGGCCGGGGAGGACGAGGTGGCGGACGATGAGTCCGCGGTAGGCCTGGCCCTGGTCGTCGACCTTGAGGCCTATGCCTACCTGGCGTATCATCTCGCGGAGTGCGTCGAGGGCTACCTCGGGGTAGTCGGGCGCGTGGCTGTAGGCTGCGGCGAGGGCGGGGTCGGCGTATTTGTAGTCGGGCAGGTAGATGTCGATGAGGCCTTCGAGGGAGCGGAGGGTGTCGACACTCTCGTAGCCGGAGGAGTTGTAGACGAAAGTGGGTAGTGGATAGTGGGTAGTGGATAGTTTTTGGCGGATGGCGTCGATGATTTGGGGGATGCGGTGGGCGTAGTGGGCGGCGGTGACGAAACCAACTAAAGGAGTGGAGGGTGTAGGGTGTAGAGTGGAGAGCTTTTCGCAGACGCGGTCGGCGAGTTGGTCGGCGGAATACCTTTCACCTTTAACCTTTAAACTTTCACCTTTACCGCTGATCTGGTAGTTCTGGCAGTAGATGCATTGGAGGTTGCAGTGGGCGAAGAATATATTTATTATGGGGTTGAGTGGGGGTTCCTCGCCGCGGTGGAGGCATACGGAGGCCACCTCGAGGTCGTCGGGGGCGCCGCAGAAGCCTTTATCGTTGCTGCGGTCGGCGCCGCAGGCGCGGGGACAGAGTCGGCAGGCTAATCCCATGAGCAGACGGAGTAGAAGCGGAGCCAGGCGCCGGAGGCTTCCTGGCTGAACATGTATACCATATCGTCGCAGGAGCCGCCGTTGGCTGCCTCGACTTCTTCGCGGGTGAAGGTGCGCTCGCTGCCGTTCATCTCGACACAGGTGCAGGTCTTGTGGCAGGAGGTTGCCAGCAGCAGGAGGAATGCTGCTGCAATGAGGAATGAGGAACGTTTCATTGTCTGCGGTGTTTGAGGCGGTTGATGACTTGCCCCACGAGGGCGCGTTCGCCGTAGAGGACGGCGGCGACATAGACGAGGAGTAGGAAGGTGTTCCACACGAGGCGCAGCCAGAGGGCCGCGGGGTGCACCCATACTGTGGCGCCGTAGAGGAGCAGGGCGAGGGCCATATAGGCGAGGATGGTGGCGACGGGGTAGGGGACGGGGTTCTTGCGCTGGCCGATGAAGTAGCTCAGCAGGACGCAGATGCCGTAGCCTACGAGGCCGCCCCAGGCACAGGCCATATAGCCTATCTTTGGAACGAAGATAACGTTGATGGCGACCAGCACGGCGCATCCTATGGCGCTCATGACGGCGCCCCACCAGGTCTGTCCGTTGAGCTTGTACCAGAACGAGAGGTTGAAGTAGATGCCCATGAATATCTCGGCCATCATGACGATGGGCACGGCGGGCAGCGCCTCGCGGTAGTCGCCGCCGATGAAATACTGAAGCACGTCGATATAGCACATCACCGCCAGGAACGCCAGCAGCGTGAACATCACGAAGTACTTGGTGGCTTGGGCCTGCGTTTCCTTACTTTTCTTATCCTTCTGGCCGCCAAATACAAACGGTTCGTATGCGTAGCGGAATGCCTGGGTGATGAGGGCCATCAGCATGGCTATCTTCACGCAGGCGCCGTAAATGCCGAGTTGTATGCGCCCTTCTTCGCCAGGCAGCAGCCACGGCAGCAGTATTTTGTCGGCTGTCTGGTTGAAGTTGCCCACGATGCCGAGCAGCAGCAACGGCCATGTGTATTTGAGCATCTGCTTGAGCAAGGGGAAAGTGAAAAGTGAAAAGTGAAAGTCGCGCAGTTCGCGGATGAAGCCGAGGGTGATGACGGCGGTGCAGAAGAGGTTGATGTAGAAGATATAGCTTACCTGGTTGGCTTCGTCGTACCATTGCATCCAGGGGAGGTGGCTCCAGTGGGGCGCCACGAGGAAGACGAAGAGGGTGAGGAGTACGCTGAGGACGATGAAGGCTGTCTTGAGGCCGAAGAACTTCCACGCCTTGCCCTGTTGGCGGAGGCGTGCGAAGAGTATGGCTTGGAAAGCATCGATGGCCACAACGATAGCCATGGCCCGGATGTATTCGGGATGGTCGCTATAACCCATGAAAGCGCTGACAGGGCCAATAAAGAGCATCACCAGCAACAGGAAAACTGCCGCCACCGAGCCCACGGCCCCCAGCGCCGTGCTGAACACACGCCGGCGGTCCATACCCTCGCGGTTGGCATAGTAGAAGAACGTTGTCTCCATGCCGAAGGTGAGTATCACCAGCAGCAAGGCCGTATAGGCGTAGACGTTGGTCACCACGCCGTAGCCGCCCGAGGCGGCGCTTATATGGTAGGTGTAGACAGGGACCAGCAGGTAGTTCAAAAACCTGCCCACAATGCTGCTGAGACCGTAGATGACGGAGTCGGAGAGTAGTTTCTTCAGATTTGGCATACACTTGTAACGCCGTGAGGGTGTTTTTATTGTATGTACATAATATTTTTGTAGTGTATGCGTTAATAGTAGTGGTTATGAAAAAGACATTATTGTTTCTAGTGCTGGCGACGTTGCTCGTCGCCGGCTGTGGCCGCCGGGCGCAGGTGACGGAGCTCACCATTGTTCCCGAGCCTTTGTTCACGTTGCAGAAAGAGGGTTCGTACACCATCAAGGGGAGTCCCAAGATCTCGGTGTCGGGAGTGGGGCAGAACTCGGAGACGGTGAAGTATATCATGAAGTCGCTGCGCCAGGGGCACCTGCGGCCGCGCTTGGTGTCGTCGGCCGACGTGAGCGACATCGACCTGATTATCTACGACACCGTGAACACCGAGATAGGCGACGAGGGCTATGTGCTCGAGGTGCGTCCCTCGGGCATCCGCCTGTCGGCCAACACCGAGGTGGGCCTATTCTACGCCTACCAGACGCTGATACAGATACTGCCTGCTGACATCAGCAAGAGTGTGTACAGCAGCATCACGATACCCGAATGCACCATCCTCGACGCTCCGCGCTACGCGTGGCGCGGCGTGCACCTCGACGTATGCCGTCATTTCTTCCCCGTGAAGTTCGTCAAGCGCTACCTCGACGTGATGGCTGCCTACAAGATGAACAAGTTCCATTTCCACCTCACCGACGACCACGGCTGGCGCCTGCCGAGCGAGGCATATCCAAGGCTCAACACCGTAGGGTCGTGGCGTGTGGACCGCGACAACGAGCCGTGGGGCAAGGCCACGCCTCCGCGTGAGGGCGAGCGCGCCACCTATGGCGGTTTCTACACCCGCGAGGAGCTGGCGGAGATAGTGGAGTATGCCGCCGTGCGCGGCATCGAGGTGATCCCCGAGGTGGAGATGCCCGGCCATTCGTCGGCCATCCTCGCCGCCTATCCCGAGCTGGCATGCGACGACTACCCCTACGAGGTGGCCATAGGGCCCTACTGGCCGCCGAAGGCCATCCTCTGTGCCGGCAACGACTCGTCGCTGGCGCTGATGTATGCCGTGCTCGACGAGGTGTGCGACATCTTCCCGTCGAAATATATACATATCGGCGGCGACGAAGCCGTGAAGGACAACTGGGAGCAGTGTGCGCGCTGCCAGCGCCGCATCAAGCAGGAGCACCTCGAGGACGAGGAGCAGCTGCAGGGATGGTTCATGGCCAAGATCGAGGAGCACCTGCACCAGCGCGGCCGCACGGCGATAGGGTGGGACGAGGTGAGCGAGAACGGCATGTGGAGCAAGGACGACGTGGTGCTCTCGTGGCGCGGCCAGCAGCCGGGAATGAACGCTGCGCGCGACGGCTTCAAGGTCGTCATGTGTCCCACCGACTACTGCTATTTCGACTACTACCAGGCCGACCCGCGCTACCAGCCGGCCTCCATAGGCGGCTTGGTGACGCTGAAGAAAGCCTATGAGTTCGAACCCGCGCCGGCGGGCATCAACAGCCATGTGGAGGCCAACATCATGGGCGGACAATGCAACCTCTGGACGGAGTACATCAACACCCCCTCGCATGCCGAGTACATGCTGCTGCCGCGTATGCTGGCCACCAGCGAATGCCTCTGGAGTCAGCGCGAGAAGAAGGACTGGAACCGCTTCCGCCGCAAGGTGGAGACGCAGAAGGACCGCCTCGCCGCCAAGGGCTACAACTACTGCGACGGCAACTTCACGCCGCAGTTCACCGCCCGCCGCGTCGACGACCACACGATGAACATAGCCATCACCACCGAGGTGCCCAACACATATATCTTCTACACCACCGATATGAGCACCCCGACGCGCGAGAGCGCCATCTACCTGGGTCCCATTAACCTCGAGCGCGGCACGCATATCAAGATACTGCCCGTCTACCAGGATGTGGAGCGCGACTCGGTGTATGAGTTTGTGATTAAGTAGGGAGTTCAAGGAGTTCAGGGAGTTCAAGGAGTTCAAGGAGTATGGATGTTGACTATCTATTGACAACGAGTGACCCGCAGGCTGTCGACGAGCTTTTCGCCGAAGCCCGTCGTGTGCGCGACGAGGTTTACGGGCATCGCGTTTTCATCCGCGGCCTCATAGAGATCACCAACCATTGCCGCAACAACTGCCTCTACTGCGGTATAAGAAGGGATGTGCAATGCCGCCGCTACCGATTGACGAAGGAGCAGATCCTCGACTGCTGCCGTACGGGCCACGAGCTGGGCTTCCGCACCTTCGTGCTGCAGGGCGGCGAGGATGCCTGGTTCACCGACGAGGTGGTGTGCGACATCGTGGCGACTATCAAGCGCGAGCATCCCGACTGCGCCGTCACCCTCTCGCTGGGCGAGCGCGGACGCGAGAGTTTCCAAAGGCTGCGCGAGGCCGGCGCCGACCGCTACCTGCTGCGCCACGAGACCGCCGACGCCGTGCACTACGGCCGTCTGCATCCCGAGGAGATGAGCTTCGACCACCGCATGCAATGCCTGCGCGACCTGCGCGAGCTGGGCTTCCAGGTGGGAGCTGGATTCATGGTGGGGTCGCCCTTCCAGACGATAGATACCTTGAAGAAAGACCTGCAGTTCATCGAGGACTTCCGCCCCGAGATGGTGGGCATAGGTCCCTTCATCCCCGCCGCCGGCACCCCCTTCGAGAACAAGCCCGCCGGCAGCGTGGAGCTCACCCTGCGCCTGCTGGCCATCATACGCATCATGCACCCCCGTGTGCTGCTGCCCGCCACCACAGCCCTCGGCACCCTGCACCCCACGGGTCGCGAGCGCGCCGTGATGGCCGGCGCCAACGTGGTGATGCCCAACCTCTCGCCGCAGGACACACGCGCCCTCTACAGCATCTACAACAACAAGCTCTCCACCGGCAGCGAGGCCGCCGAGAGCCTGGCCGACATACGCCTCAGGATGGAGGCCATAGGGATGGAGATACCCGTCGACCGCGGCGACTTCAGCCGATAACAAAATATCATTTTGCCGAGTCGGAATTTTTTGCTATCTTTGCAGCGCTAAATTATGTAGTGCAGATTATGTTTGAGAACCTTAGTAGCAAGATAGAGAAAGCGTTACACACCTTGCGCGGCAAGGGGTCGATTACCGATATCAATGTGGCGGAGACCGTCAAGGAGGTGCGCAAGGCCCTCCTGGACGCCGACGTGAGCTATCCCATAGCCAAAGAGTTCACCGACAGGGTGAAGGCCGAGGCTTTGGGACGCAACGTCATCACGAATGTGGAACCCGGCCAGATGATGGTGAAGATTGTCCACGAGGAGCTTACCAAGCTGATGGGCTCGGAGGCTGTGGACATCAACATCAAAGGGCAGCCTGCGGTGGTGCTCATCGCCGGCTTGCAGGGTTCCGGTAAGACCACCTTCAGCGCCAAGCTGGCCAACATGCTGAAGAGCAAGAAGGCCAAGAACGTGATGCTTGTGGCCGGCGACGTCTACCGTCCCGCCGCTATCTCGCAGCTGCAGACGCTCGGCGAGCAGATAGGCGTGCCGGTGTACACCGAGGAAGGTTCGAAGAACCCCGTGCAGATAGCGCAGAACGCCGTGAAGGAGGCCAAGCTGAAGGGTGTGAACGTCGTCATCGTCGATACCGCCGGCCGACTGGCAGTGGACGAGGAGATGATGAACGAGATTGCGGCCCTCAAGCGCGAGTTGCAGCCGCAGGAGACTCTCTTCGTGGTCGACTCGATGACCGGTCAGGATGCCGTGAACACCGCCAAGGCCTTCAACGACAGGCTGGACTTCGACGGCGTGGTGCTGACGAAGCTCGACGGCGACACCCGCGGCGGTGCAGCCCTCACGATACGCTACACGGTGCAGAAGCCCATCAAGTTCGTCGGCATCGGCGAGAAGATGGACGCCCTCGACGTGTTCCACCCCGACCGTATGGCCAACCGCATCCTCGGCATGGGCGATGTGGTGAGCCTTGTGGAGAGGGCCCAGGAGCAGTACGACGAGGCCGAGGCGAGGAAGATTTCCAAGAAGCTGCTGCACAATGAGTATAACTTCGAGGACTTCCTGAGCCAGGTGGCGCAGATCAAGAAGATGGGCTCGATGAAAGACCTCGTGGGTATGATCCCCGGTATGGACAAGCTGACGAAGAATGTGGAGATCAGCGACGATGCCTTCAAGCCGATAGAGGCTATGATAGGCTCGATGACGCCCTACGAGCGGCAGAACCCCAGCTGCCTCAACGGCAGCCGCAAGCAGCGCATAGCCGCCGGCAGCGGCCGCTCGATACAGGAGCTGAACCGCTTCCTGAAGCAGTTCGACGACACGAGGAAGATGATGAAGATGGTGAGCAAGAACGGCGGGAAGCTGCCGATGAGGAAGAGAAGATAAAAAAGAAAATAATATATGGTACAGTTATTGGAC
>JAEEGL010482254.1_pt1 | contig 24469 bp, 26 predicted proteins | sample 9134231 | NCBI WGS metagenome assembly JAEEGL01 (sample SAMN16246548, study PRJNA631951) | gut metagenome | biome: gut microbiome; feature: rumen; material: fiber-attached | host: Bos | place: Iran: Karaj | collected 2018-10
TAAGGTCGTTGCCATTTCACACGAATTGATGTTTGCTCGATTGACCTCAGATGCCATATTCTGCAACTCGGACATCACCGATTGTACTGACGGCGCCATTGTTTTCATTGCCAGCATGAACCCATAACTGACTGCATTTGCTCCAATAGCCTTTAAAGTATTAACCAACTCTGTACTCGATATGAAAGAAAACCCTCCACTAAAAATATCTATTCCTCCGCATCCTGCTGACATTTTTGGCAATTGCAGAGTCGCCAGCTGAGCGTTTTTACTCCTATTCCTTATCGCTAAACCTCCTCCGCTGTAATATCCTCCCGCTTGATCTTGAAAAGCTCCTGGATTGGTTACATTTGTGTTTGATCCCATCTTGTAAAAGAACCCTTCTAAATCACTTCCGATCCCTCCAAATACATCAAAAGGGAGAAGAATCATTAACATGCTCAGCTTTTTAAGCATCTTCTCCTCCCACAATAGCCATGATTCTTTCTTCCATCTCTTGAATCGAAATCATTCCGTTCGCAATTGGAATTACGTGCCCTGTTTTTGGATTCACTGCAAATAGAGAAGGATAGCTGCTCACTCCCCAAGTTTCGGCTAGTCCGTTGTCTTGAACGCTTCTCTCGAACATCGGTAATTTCTCTCCGAATTCGCTGATAGCCAGTACTTCCCAGTTATATTTGTCGCTAAACATTTTTACGATCGGCGCAAAAGCCTCGCAATACGGGCATTGCTGTTTGAAAAAGAAAAACAACCCGTATTCTTGCGACAATTTCCGAATTTTCTGAGCTCTGATTTTTCTCTGTTCTGCTAAATGAATACGCTTCGCTGAAGCAAATATCGGTGATTTTTGCGTCGCGTCTACATTTGGATTTAAATATACATTTTTCATCCAAACTTCTGCAAACTTCCCTGATTTTTCAATCATTTCATACTGCATTTGTTGATATTTGATGACGTTTTCTGGTGTCGGATGTAATACTGCTTTTGCTTTAGCATCTTCAAGTTCTGCTTGATATTGCTTCAACTCTGCCGTAGCCGCGTATTTCTTTCCTTGAACTTCTTTTCCTTCAGAAAATTTCTCTTCCTGCTTCGGATCTTCATACCAAAACCACCCGCGTTCATGATCATCCCAAAACGAAACCTCGGCTAAACAACTAAATTCTAAAACGATCAATCCTATTATTAATTTCTTCATTGCTTGCCTCCCCTTGATGACGAAGTCATATGCCTTAAGTTTTCTTTCAAATACACTGATTCTCTCTCTGCTCCAGATGGAATTTTTTCTTTCACTTTTTCTCTGATACGATCTAACTCTATTCCCTTTGCAAAATGCTCTTGTGACGGAGTTTTAAAGTTGTCCATGACGTCATCAACTATGTCGGACAAATCTAACTTCGAAAAATCAATTCTGCTTAATTCTTCCGCTGTAAACCCTCGACAATTTGGAGCTTCAGGACTCCCAAAAGTCTGCCCTAACTGAGGTTTTCCTTGCTCCTGCAACAGCTTCGCAAACTTAGATCCATAACAACAAAATACTGTTTTCTTTCTTATGCATGTTTTTGTTATAGGTTCTTTTTCAACACAATATGTCCCAACTTGTACGCACTTGTTCTCCCCTCTTAATTGAGCCAATGTTTTCTCTTCATCACCGCAATTAGTTAGTCCTATACTGACACCCCAACCTTTACTTCCGCATCCACAGCAATCTGAAAAACCTAAACAGTGCCTGACGCAACCCATAAGATTTCCTTTAAATATCTCGACATTTTGTCCGTCCCCTATTTCTTTCATATCTTTTCTTGCCGCTTCCAAAATTGAGAGATGTCCCATTGCTTGAACCATATCTTTGTCTGATTCGTAGGAACTATCGACGCATTCACCTCCCAAACAAAAGGCATTTTCTCCTGAGAATTTGTGTTTCTTTTCTCCGATTCTGTCTTTACATTTAAACTTCCAACGCCAGCGAATACATTTGTCTCCCGCACTTTGCAAGCATTCAGGGTTAGGTTCTCTCGAACACCCTCGAGCCTTCAGCATTTTACAGGTATCTTTGCAATTAAGTCGGCAACATAGGTCAACGTGTCGCCCCAAGAATCCTTAATCATCAGTCCCTTCCAATATTTGTTGCTTTCAGGATCTGGCTTTTTCGAGTGATAACGGCATAGCCCTTGCTTTACCAGTTCCTCACAATGCCTAACATTGTTATCTTCAACGAAATAATGTTGTTTCTTGTCATTTACTACTCGGTGATGGAGGTGAGCATAACCGATTTCTCCCCACCACAAATCTTCATCTCTATCTCCTCCCAAAAGCTTTCGAATTATCGTCGCGGCACTTAAAACATGGTTTTGCAAAGCTGAAACTAAATAACAACTTGGATGTATCCATGGATGACCGTTTTGCATAATGGTTTTTCTTAAAGTTATTTTAGTTCCGTTAACTCTGTAGGTTTCATCCACGTAAGCTCCTCCCCAAGGGACTGTTCGAATGTGCTGAATATCATTGAAACTACCGTCTTCTCTGAACAATCCATCTGATTCATTCACTAATTCCACTTTGATCGTCAGATGCCCGTGATTTCGGCAATATTGTCCTGCCGTAATGTACGGAGGTCTATCAAGGTCAACATGTCGTTTTTTCTCTCTCCTTCCCGTCACTAAATATTCTTCATCAGGGCATTCTTCACAATATTCAATCGTTTCTCCTTTTTTGTTTTCAATCACTTCTTCCGTTTCTTCTAGAGCTGTTTTGGGATCTTTGTTGATATTCTCAGAACGCACAATCATTGGGTCGGTGTCGTCCACAATGTAGATTTTTCGAGTGTTGTGAATTTCTTCCAAATCTTTCCCGTATTCATGATTTTTGAGATGTTCCCTAGCCTTCCCCAATTCATCTTCACTAATGTTAATTGCTCCCTGAAATTGCGGAACATTTGTTTGATCTTCCCCCGATTTGATATTGTCCTCAATGCCTCTCGCCATGTTAGCCGCATGCTGAGATCCTTCCTGAAAACTCGCATCCATTGACGCTTCGGTTTTCAAAAAAATCATGAAGTAAATCAAGATCAGGGATTTCTTCATCTACCCTCCGAAAGCTTTTCGTATGCATAGTCCAGGCTGACATTGCCCGCCAGCCTGTTGATCTCTTTGTTATTCTCTACCAACACGAAGGTCGGTACTTGTTTAATGTTGTATTGTTCGAACGCCTTCGGATCTATGTTGATGCTCAAACCGTCAGGGCTAATTTCCAAAATTTTCTTTCGCATTTCTGAGAATGAATTTTTGTAAATACCTCGCATTATCAAAGTCGCATTGTATTTTTGCGCTTGCTTGTTTAATTTAATCAACGAAGCTTTCGGCATCGAAAACGATACAAATACCAAAATACCGTCTTTAGGATTCTTAATTTCGATATTTTCAATTGCAGATGAACAATGTTTGCAATTCTTCCCTTCTTCGGACAGCTGTTTAACTAGAAATTCTAAATCTTTCGTCATTTTCTGAAATTTCTCAGCCTCCATTTGCTCTATCATTTCCTTGGCAAAAGCAATCCCTTCTTCTGAAGGTTGTTGAAAATCCTCCGCTAAAGATTCTCCCGCAAATAACAGCAAAAATATCAGAACATACAGCAATTTCTCTTCCTCCAAATTAAGTACCCAAAATCTTCTCCTGAATAAGGTTTCTCTTTGCCTCCTTCCCATGTAACACTTGTTCTTCCGAGAGGACGACAACCGCCCTTCCCCGTCGTCGGCACAGGGTAAAGCATTTGTTGCTTGTATTGAGTTTTTTTGATCATCGGCGAATATACTGTTTTGTTGCACATAACTTCAGAATTGCTTCCTGACGTAATCTGCGCCAAACCTTCTCGATGCATTTTTGCTAGCATACGCGACACCAGAAGCAGAGATGCTTGTACCCCTCCAACATGGTTAGCAACATGCCCTGTAAAAGGATACATACTGCCTTGACAACCCGAACACCAGAACATCGAATCCAAAGGAAATCCCGCCGTTGCTTTCACTGCATCCACTGCACACGCTGCTTGAGCTATCGGATTAGCGAACAATACAGCTTCCGGGTTAAGAACAAAGGCTGTCTCGTCATCGTTCCACATCGGATCAAACTCGGTAATATAAGCCACGTCGAAGGTTGACCTCTCCATGCACATAAAATCTGTCAGTAATTCCAACCAATACATGACAGGATAGATATAGTAATGAACCTGGTAAAAACTATGTTTCGTACCATTTGTCGTTTCTCCTGTTGAAACACTTCCATGACCTTTAATTGAGTTCGGTCCGACTCGGACTCCTCCCATACTAACCAAACAGAATTTGATTCTAGTAACATCTATCAATCTTGCTGGTTCCCAAAAGGAAATTGGAATACCGATTCTTGGCACAGGTGTTCCGCATTTGCAGACTGGCATTCTGGGATTTGGTGTATCTTCATTGTTCGGAGAAACACTCATTCCTCCGACGGTAATTGGGAATAAGCAACTCCAGCAAATATCTGTAATCGGATTCGCAAACTTTCCAACACACTTACTTTGCACTCCATTGTCCGCATGAACACCTCCAAAAATTACGAGAATCAGTAGGAACTTCTTCATTCTGCCACCTCTTCTCTCACCGTTAGAACTTTCTCCAGCGGATTCTGAAAAACTATCACGGGGACATGTTTGATTCCCAATTTTTTGGTCAGAAATCCCTGTTGATCGAAGTAAATCTGTTGATTCAACTTCTCTTGCAAATCAAATGGTGATCCTTTCACCAATACAATCTTTGCTAAGCCATGCCTAAATATCTTTCGATCTTCTATTTTCTTCAACGCCCATCTGACATGCTTTTCATTATCTCCGTCTATGAACAACATCGGTGACATTTTCACCTGATCCAGAGGATTGAACAGCTCCCCTGCCCTCGCAAAAACCTTCCCATTGTGATCTGCTAAGTCTTGAGTCACTGTAATTGTCGGATCAAATTTATATTCTCTTTCCTTCTCGGTCTCAGTAATTCCTTGTACTGCTGGGGGGTGGGCTATGTTTTGTTTTATCTTTTCTCGTACTTTTTTCTGAGCAATTTTCAATTCTCCTGTCTGATTCATTTTCTGCAACTTGCTCATCATGCGCTGAAGCAAATCTTCTTCCGCGATTTCGAAAGTCTCACCAAAAACTCCCAAGTCCTGCGCATCGGCAGTTAACAAAAAACACTGGCTAAAAAGAAAGAAAATCAATTTCATTTGAACTTTACCAACCCTATTGCTTTGCTTTCAACATCTGATTCTGGAATCAATCCGATTTCGTGATATCTGCAATCTAAACTTTGCGGATTAGTTCCTGCCATGAAGTAATATCCTTCAGGAACCACTTTGTATTTAGTTGGAGTAACTCGCGGATCATTTTGAATCGGTCCAATATGCTTCCCTCCAACATAGATTTCATTGTCAATGATTTCTATTTTATCGCCTGGTTCTCCAACAAGGTATTTGATAAAAGTAAATCCCCGAAACTGAAATATACTGATATCTCCCTTCTTTGGTTTCACTTTCAACAATTGCAAACAGATTCGATAAGGTATGGAATCAGTATTGGCTATCATTATTCGTATATTGGCTTTCAGAATCACAAATACAAACGATATCCCAAGAATCCAGGTCAATACTGTTTTACAGTTAGCCCACCACCAAATTTTAAAATCGTATAACCAGCTAATCAAATCTATCATGCGACATTCTCCCTCATTACCAATACCTGCTCTACAGCGTCGGAAATATTTAGTCCTTGTTTCCTGAGTTCTTGAATTACCGCATAATCTTCTGGTTTTGTTGAAAACAATAAACTGCTGAAAGGATCCAATAGCAACTTCCCTACAGCATATCCATCTGCCCCATTAATCAGAACTTCCGCGTACTTCCCCTGCTCTGTTTTTACTGAATTGATGATTTTTTCTTTATATTCGTTCAACAGTATTCTTTTGCTATTCTTTAATTGAGCAATTGATTCTTCTTTTTGTGATAAGAAGCAGTTCCAGTCGGAATTGTCCCACGCCGCTTGAGCTCCAGCGCAAGAATAGAAATCGTTTACGCTTTGAGTTCCGACAACCAGAGAACCTCTGTACTTTCTCAAACGTCTAGCCAAAGTCTCGATGAAAACCTCACTTTGTTTCGCCCTGAGCATGTCCCACGCCTCATCAAACACAATGTTAAACGGTGTTTTTCTATCACCTAAAAACATCTTGTTCGTGATATTGATCACCATCATTTGCACGACTACAGCCTGCAACTCTTTCTTTTCTTTCAACTCCTCTAACTCAATAACTATCAGATGATTATTGAGATTTACGTTAGCTTCTCCATTGAAATACTTGCCGTAAACTCCATTCGATGTATACGGATACAACATTTGTCCCAAGTCATTCGCCTGAGCATCGTCCAATGCCAACAGATAGTTCGCTATATCTGTAATCGTTGTTTTATTCAAATGTTTTTTAAAAGACTCATTGGTTGCTTGCTCCAGCAAAGCCGCACCTTTGTCATCAACTCCGTTAATCGGTGCTGACATCATTTGAATCACTGATTTAAGCATCGCGAGAGTGTCTTCGATTGCTTCGGAGTTATCAATATCAATTGACGAAAACGGATTTAAGCAGATGTCTGTACTCGAACTGAATTCCAAAAACTGACCCCCGAGCATATGGCAAGTCTTTTCAAAAGATCGTCCAACATCTAAAACGAAAACTCGCCCTCCAAGTCCTATTGTTGAAGACATTAACTCCTGCATGAATACAGATTTCCCCGCTCCTGACCTTCCAACCACTGTTACATTGTAGTTTCCTGCTTTGTTATCGAACGGACAGAATTTAATTAACTGTCCTTTTCGTCCTCCAAATAACATTGCTGGCGTCTGCGTTCCTTTCCATTCTCCCTGCATAGGAACAAGATTTGCTGATTCTGTTGAGATCGTCGTTCGAAGCTTTTTGAATTCTTTCAGAACATCAATTGTATCTTTGTTCCAAGATAACGGTAATACCGTTAATAGAGAATGCAAATGCGTTGCGTAGTTTGACTCTAACTTAAACAACATTGAAGAAAATATTGTTTTCAGAGTTTGTTCCGCCCCTGACATTTCATTCTTTGGGCTGAATAACACTACATTAAATTGAGTTTTTACGAGCCTTTCTCCTTTTCTTAGAGAGTCTTGCGCGTAATCCAATTCTGCGTATTCCCTTTCGATGTCCGGAATATATTTCCCAACAGGTGAATGCATCTGGCTTTTTACTAAGCTCGCTTTTGCCGCGATCTTTGTTGAATCATTCGTTTGTTTCTGAATGTACACTCCGTAATGCATCAAAAACGGACACGGAAATTGTCGACTCTCTCGAAACAAATCCCCTATCAAATCCGCCATTTGAAACAGTGTCCATTCAGGTGGATAGCTTGAGACGGAAAAAGTTTTAATTTCTGTTTCTCCCCTCCTCAGTAAGTCTTCCTCAACCTCTATCCCTGTATCAAAATTAATGACCTGGTCGTTGATTGGATCAAACTTGTTCCACCTTTTCTTCGAAGCCTTTGTGTTGGAACAATCTGCATTAAATATTCCATCTAGAAATCTAAGAAGATGCGTAGCATCTAATGCTGAACAACCTACTCCAACAACTTTCAATGTCGCTATAATCTGACTTTTGATTGCTTCAACCTTTTTGATTGCTAATTTCAGGGAAGATTTTAAATTAATACAAATGCTCATATAACAGCCAAAATCTCTCAAAACATATGGATATAAGTGTGATTTGATAGCTAATTGGCTCAGATGTTCTGCTCTTCGTTCCGCTAAGGTCTTCATTACTGGAATTGCTTGATCTCGGGTTTTCACATATTCGCTCAGAATCTCCCCAATATTTTTATCGGCATATAAAATCGTTTGGATCGAGCTTTCTTCTGGTAAGATTTGCGTGAAAATATTACTCAGCTCCTTTTGCATATTTTCACTGTTCCCAACCAGCGGCATTATGTTTAATACGAAGCCTATTTGCTTTTCTGAAATGAATAATCCCGTTTCATCATCATACCACTTGTATGGTAGAAAATCCGACAGATGATATCCCTTTTCTATTTCATTTAAGTTCCTATCTTTTGGCATCAAAATTCGTGAAAAGAGATTATCTATTTTCTTTCCGATCTCCGCAAAATGTTTCATTTTACCTTCCACTCCGCTGGCTTTGCAATTAAGTACAAATGATGTGCTGTATGCAGATTTTTCGAAGCATCTTCGTAGGTCATCATGTAAAGACGCCTAACATCCTCCACTCCTCTGGAGATTTCGCCATCCTTAAAGACTTTGAGCTTGTCCGACCCTTCTCCTGTGATAACCAAATCGTCATCGTCTTCTTTAATCAGTCCCTTGTCTGTCATTCGAGAAATCTTATGAATCGATGCCTGCGGATATGCTCTGACAACCTCTCCTTCAAACTCTTCATCCCAGGTTGAACAACCTGTTAAAACTATCAACAAGATTCCTGCCACTTTAGTACTGTTTCGCATAGAACTTCCTCCTTACTTTTTTCATGTTCGTATTCGATATTTTCACTGACTGAGTGAAAACAATTGTAACCTTTCGTCCTCCGTCTATCTTGATAACTGGTTGCATTTGTTCTGCTCTTTTAATATAAAAATCTGCGTACTTTTCCATTGCATTTCCTATGCCTTTAGATGCTCCCATCTCCAGCATTTTTGATCCTTTTTGCGGAGAAAACTGTGCCAACCCTGAGTTAGGTTCAAAGGTTACAGCGGATGAATTGTTTGTTGTGAGAGCTTCTGCAGCTCCCGACAAAAACCCTGCGACTGCCGCATTTCTTGCCACTGCACCTGATCGATCAAAAACTTTTCCTCTGATCTCTGAGTCCCCGTTTTCTCCCGCAACATATCCTTTGATTGGGATGTCTATTCCGATTCCCTTCGCTTTGTCGATTTTCGTAAGTCTTTCTAAACGAATCTCGACACTTTCAGAAGATAAATGACCGCTAGCGGCTCCAATGACAATGGCATCTTTCAACAGACCTTTCACTTTGTTGGGAAGATTCCCTGTATCGGTAATTCTCAGCAAAACTGGCTTTGGGTTTGTTGAGGATGATATCCCTGCACTGACTGTCGCCGATCCTAACAAAATCGCTCGTGCATAAGTCCCCGCAAATATGAAGTTTTCATCTAAATCATGTTCCGTCGGTGAATTGTTCACTTTTATGATTTTGATTCCGCTTTTTAAAACCTTGGAGTTGCTCATGGGTTTCTGGACAGGTGTTGGTCCTTCTGATCCGATAATTCCATTTTGTTGTGAAAAGTTTTTCATGTAGTTTATTGGGCTTTTCAATTCTGATGCATTCGCATCCCCTTCTCCTGAAATATACGGATTCTCTTGTTTGTACTTCTCGTATTCAGGAATGCTTTTAGATGGAATCGTGTCTACCCTTCCCTCTTCATCTTCTTGTTGATCATCAAAAGCTCTTAAATGTCTTCCTAATCCAATTACCAATTTTTGGACGGAATCCAGCTGTTTCTGCAAACGATCGTTTTGATCCTGTAGTTTTTTGTTGTCTTTTCTGATGTCTTCAATTTCGTTAGTACTTTTCTCTATCCACAAATCTTTATCAGAAAGTTCATCTACGCCGTTCTTGATCTCTTTTTTGTAGTACCGTCCCAGTTGAGTTGTGCTTCCTTTACTCCCTTGAAATAACATCATCACCACAAAACAAAGAGCTATTCCGCCACCAATATATCCGAACCTTTTGATTTGTTCCTTCTCAACTGAATTTTTCATGCTAGTGCCTCAAGACATACAATGAAACGCTAACTCCTGGACGAATATCCAAGCTTGAAAGAGATAAACAAATATCTCCTCTCCTGGATAACATCCTCTCATCTAGTCGAGATATCTGTTTTAAATTGGTTGTAACTTTGTATTTAAGCGCAATGTATCCGTCTATCGTGTAAGCCTTGTCTAAACTTGCCGTTAAATGAGTATGCTTGCGATCCGATGCTTTGACCTCGATCTCAGGAAAATCTTTTGGAAGATTAATAAACTTCTTCATTATTGCGCAGATAGTTTCTTCATAATCGTTCCCTGTTGTTTCCTCTTCCAGTGATGGCAGATCTATCTGCCGATATTCTTCTTTGTCCGCCATCAGTTCAATCGTATTCGCTTCGCCATCTACAACATCTAAAATCAAATCTTGTGTCTTTCCTGATGATGTAGTTAAACTCAGACTAATCGGGCTATATCCGTTGTCTTCTGTCGGTCGTATGAAGATTTCTCCTGTCTTGTCGTTCTTCTCAAAATGAAAGGCTGTCTCAATTCCTGCAATACTGTCTATCTTGTCGCCTTTTACCTTGATGCGATTCAAATTTTGATAAGAAATCTTTGTATGAATGATTTGATCTGTCATTTTGAATTGCTCTGCGTTCACACTAAAGCAGACCAATAGAGCTAGTCCGAATACTTTAGTCTTCATCTTTCTCTCCTATTCTTTTGATTTTCTGAAAGAACAATCTCCCTCGATAAGTCTTTAACTGCACTTCGTAGGTTTCTTGACTTGATTTAATCATTTTTGATCCGCAATATCTGTTTAATGTTCCTTTTGCTCTTACAACGTTTTGATCGGGATATACCGTCAATTCCTTAATCTCAAAATTTGTTGATGCATCATTCTTTTTAAGCTTTTGAATATCTCTTTCATACTTGTCTCGCAGATAATTGCAAGTTGCAGAATCCGCATATCTCATCAAAAGTTCTGTATTGTAAGGTAAAGTTACTTGATTTACATCCAAGGACAAATGCAGAAAATACGCCGCTTGTTCCTCCAAATATTCTGGAGAAAATCGGTTGCCCTCTACCCAAAATTCTCTTCGAACTTCAGGAGGTAAAATCACTATTCTCTCTCCCTTGAAAAACAAACTCAGAGACATAATCACCAACAAAATTAACAAGATTCCACTAAATCCAAGAAGAACATTCCGTTGATACTCATAGTTGGTCATTCTCTTGATTGCGTAGTTAAACTTCATTACATCCTCACTTAATCCAAATCCTGACATGCGAAGGGGGGAGTCCTTTTTTTACCAACTTTTCCGATGTAGGGAGATTCCAATATAAGATGGAACGAACCTTACTGTTGCCGAATTTTTTCTTGAAAATCTTAAACCCAATCGAAGCGATAACCGAGAAAACTATGCCTAAACAAATGTGCCCCGTAATCATTCCCACAGCAAAAGGACAAATGCAAACTGTAACCTGATCTATCGACCACAACAGCAATCGTGTAGGCTTATCAATGTGGTTTAAAATCACATGGTTGTTTATCTCTTCAGACATAGATTCCTCCATTAGTTACATGATTTGAAGAATTTGATTGGTAATAGTCAGAATAGCTGCCTGTCCCTCGTCGACAAAAGATTTTGCGGCATACAGAAATCCTGTTCCTGCTAACCCTGCTATCCCCATGCGATAGTTGTTTGCAAATAAACAGATTCCACTGCCTGTTAACCCCGCCGCAATAATTGCTGGCATCCAATCGTTTATGGTTTCTATGAATGTTTTGGTTGCTGCTTTAATCTGATCGTGTGTCACCTGACAATATGTCGGTTCTATTAACACTATCATTAGAATGAATAACACCAGTCCTAAATATAAATATTTCCTATCCATTTATGTCTCCTAATTTAAACCTTAAAAATTGAATCAGATTTTTTGAAAAATGTATGTCGTACGATTTTACTTTTTTGTAGACCCTTTTAGGGGTCTACAAAATAAAATGTTCAAACTTTAATAAAAACTCATATACAAAAAAATTTAATATCAATTCCATGGATCTTTTGTAGACCCCTAAAAGGGTCTACAAAATTTGAAGTTTTTTTAAATTTTTACCTGAATTTTTTCTCTCAAAAATTGATTTTTTCTAAAGAGTTTCTCTCAATGCTATTGAATACGATTCCGTTTTAATACTTTAAATTTGCTAAACAAAAATCTTGATAACTTATGCCATATATTCGTTGGATTTTGTAATAATTCATATCTAATTTCTAGGTGATTTATTTTTACCTGATTTTTTAATCCATCTTTTGTTTCACACTTAGTTTTTTCTAACGCTCTTTGAAAATACGTACCAACGGCTGAATGACTAATATGTAATAGTCTAGCCGTTGATCTAAGGCTTTTTTCTCCAACTAAAATACATGCTAATACATCCAATTCTCTTTCTGTTAATTTCATTTCTGTTCCTCTCACTTTCCCTCTAATTCCAACATACCATACACACACATTGTTTAAAATACCCACTAAATTCAATTAGTTTTTCTAAGAAATTCAACATGTTAACCTCGTTTTTTGCATAAATTAACCGTTTTTTAACGAAAAAAAATTTAATTTTTTCGCAAATTTTCGCAAAAAACTGGTAATTCTTTCGAAAGCTTCTCCAAAAAGTTTGCTTTGATGTAATCTCTTACGAAGTCATTTGTTGCTTTGATTGTCATTTTCTTCGATTCATCAATCAGATCAACTTTCGTAAACCACGACAGATACACAGCTGGAGAAAGCTTTTTGATAATCTCATGGCGGAACAGTTTGCAAGTTTCAGATTCATCAACTGAATCGGCATGTTGCTGTGCTTTTGATTCGATTTCTGAAGCGTCTACTGAAATCTTACTCTCATCAACTCCTAATTCCCCTGCCCTAATTCGATCGATGGTTAGAAATTTAATTGCCCACTGCACCGACAGTTTGAATTTCTCTCCCATCAAGTAAGTACTGGTTTTGATTAACCTCAAATATCGTTTCCACTTTTCCAGACAGTTCTCAAATTTAAGTTTGAATGAAGCTACTAAAAATCTCGCTAACTGTTTTGTTAGGTGAATTACTCCTGTTTGTCCTGTTGAGCCTGAAATGATCTTTTGGTTCGGAAACTCCTGGTTCCAGATTTTTATCATATCTTGAACAGTCGTTGGTTTAGGATTATCGCTAATGGTTTCAGCTTTTTCTTCAATTTTCTCTTCAAAAATTTTCGGATTTATAGATTTATTAGATTTAATTTCTTGTATTTTGTTATTTGTATACATCTGTCGCTCCATTTGTCGGTTCAACTGTTGTTTTGATGATTCAAGAACATTTGAAACAGGAGCGATTGCAACCATATTTTTTTCTGGTGTTTTTTTAGATTCCTTTTTACTAGCCAGTTCCGCGAAGTAATTTTCAATGACTTCAAAATTTATCGAATAGTATTTAACGCGGCGTCTTTTGTTTGGATTTAGAAAATCGCTACTAATAAAACTTAATTCTTCCAAAGCGGCTATGGATTCGCGGACAGTGGTTATTCCGTAGCCTATTTGCTTAGCCCATTGCTGATGGGTGTTGTAAATCCAAGTCTTTCCGTCTTTCTTTAATCCATAATCTTTTGAATTCAGTGACCAGTAAGCAAGCTGTTTCAAGAACTTATACTGCGATTCGGTTAAAATTTTCTTTGTTTTATTTATTAAATTACGCACTTCCATAACAAAAACTCCAATAAACTACTAACTAAAATTTTTTGTTAAAGTGCCACAACTTACTTGATGATTTCACAAATATATGATATATAGAGATCATTGGTAGTTTGTGCCTTGTGGCACTTTATATTTGGCGGCTTACGCTCAATAAGTCGCTTTTTTTTATTTTCCCATTTTCTTATTTACATCGTACCCCATTCTTTCTAACTTCTCGAGAACTGCTATTTTTAACCAAGTAGATCTCGGGATTCTGGTTGCTTTCCTTTCGAAATCAACCATTCTTTCAAGCCACAAAGGCCATTGTATAGTAGTCATTACCTCAACAGAATCATCAGGGTAATCCTTATACAACTCCTCCAACGTATTTATTGTAACTTGTTTTATTCCTTTTCTTGCCATAGCAATCATCAATCAACACGATATTGTTATGTTATATAAATTAAGATAAATAAGCAATATATAAAAAAGCATTTTTTTTATATCACTAAAAATAAAAAAAATCCCTGGAATTTCAGACTTTTCCATCTATTAGAAGCTTATTAGTATTCTATAATTTTAAAGTTTTTCTAAATCGATATTTTCAATGATTTTATCTATCGCTTCGCCTAAAACTTCTTTTAATTTTTTGTTCTCTCTCAAGCAGTAAGCCTTTAATTTTATAAATTTTTCTTCTTCAACTTCTTGGGTGACCTTTCTAATTTTTGGCTTAGGTATAGAAGTTTTTGGTTTAACCGAAATTTCGGTGTCTCCAGAAATTAGATCATCAAAATTACCTAAATTTAATTTTTTACTCATTGATTCAGTACTTTCTCTAAAATTTCTTTGGTTAGTAAATCATATTCTTTGGCTGATTTTGAAATAGAACTATATCTAAATATATCCATCTTTTGGCTGGGAGCTTCGGCTAAAGCTATACAAGTAGATATTGTGGTCTCCATAAGTTTGCTTTTGAAATATTCTTGAACTTTGTTGAGTATTTCTCGATTTAAGATTTTGCGTTGATCATACTTAGTCAGAAATACGCATCCGATTTCCAGTTTGCCGTTGATTCTGGATTTTATTTTTTTCACAACTTCTGTTAACTTTGCGAGACCGCGCATCGGCAAGTATTCTGCGGTCATAGGAATTATGATCTTATCAGCAGTACTCAACGCATTGATTGTCAGTATTCCAAGTGAAGGAGGACAATCTATCAAGATGTAATCAAATTCATTTTTTACTTCGGAAAGAATCTCGCCGATTATTTGTTCTCTTCCTGTTTCTGAACTTATTTCGACTTCTGCTGCGGTCAAATCCAGAGTAGAAGGTATAACGGACAAATTAGGTTTGATTCGTACAGGTTGAATGTTTAGCTTTTCATTGTCTCCATTTCTGAAAGCTTTGATGTAGTCGTATATTGTGGGTATACCCTCAGCCATCTTGTCTTCTACAAGACTTTGCGTAAGATTTGCTTGAGGATCTAAATCCAAAAGAAGTACTTTATGTTTTTTTGCTAAAGACGCTCCAATATTGATGGTTGAAGTCGTCTTCCCTACTCCACCTTTATGATTACTAACAGCTATTATTTTACACATTTCATCACCTCAAAAGCATAATACTAAGGATCGAATATATAGTAAAGCTGGTTTTCCAGTTTCCTGTCTTTCTGGTAAGACGGTTTCCCAGCTTTCTGGTTTTCTGTGTTACCATATTTCTGTAAACCTGTGTTCCAGGTAAGCTGGTTTATCAGTTTCCTGCGAAAGCGGGTTTCTGGTTTTCTGTGAAACTGTATTTCTGGTAAATTGGTTTCCCAGTTTCCTGTGAAACTGATTTTCTGTAAGCGCATGTTTTTGATAATTCAGTTTTACATAAAAACGGTGAATTTAAGTGAGGATGTCAGTGAAAGAATATGATTCTATATATACCGATATTCTAGTTTGGTGAGTTTAAACAAACGTACGTTTAAATAAACTTTACAGACGGATTTTGAACAGATCGATTTTTCTCTGAATTCGGTATAGAAAACCCGTTTATGAAATCAAAGTTTAAAAATCCAATATAAAAACGGGAAAAGTATACGCGGAGTAGGGGAGGAGATGTTAACAAGGGAATTAAGTTTTACTTTTTTAAGGAGAAAGTAAAGGATATCGCCTTAACCTTTGATTTTGTTGTTAACTTGTAAAGGTTCCCAAAGAATATTTCCTGCGGGAAATGTGGTTCTAGGTATGATTTTTCATGCGGAAAACTGTTGATTTTAAGATTAAATTCGTGCAAAAATTGTTTGTAAAATGACGTTATTGAGGTGAAACCATGTTTAGAAACGCAATGAAAAATCTGGAAATTTGGAAGAAAACAAAAAGGCACAAACCTCTTATTATCAAGGGAGCAAGGCAAGTTGGAAAGACTTGGTTGATGAGAGAGTTTGGAAAGAAATTCTACAAAAGCGTCGCCTATTTTTCTTTCGATAACTCTCCCATGCTTGATAACTTATTTCGCCACGGCATGGATGTACGGAAAATTTTGGACGGTCTCAGCATCGCAGCTGGATTTAAAATTTCTCCGAAAAACACACTTATAATCTTCGATGAGATTCAAGAAAATCCAATGGCGATGACTTCTTTGAAGTATTTTTGCGAAAATGCTCCTGAGTACGATCTGATTGCTGCAGGAAGTTTACTCGGAGTCAGCGAACATAAAGGAACGGGATTTCCTGTAGGAAAAGTTGATTATTTGAATTTATATCCATTGAATTTTCAAGAGTTTCTCTTCGCGATAGGTGAAGAACAGCTGTTGAAAATCATTCAGGATAACAATTTTGAAATGCAAAAAGTGTTTAAAGATAAAATAATCGACTTATTGCGTCGATATTTATATGTGGGAGGAATGCCCGCAATCGTCGGTTCTTACGCCCAAAATCAAGATTATCAAGAGGTAAGAAGATTGCAAATCAACCTTCTTGCAGATTACGAGAATGACTTTTCTAAGCATATTCCGAAAGAACATGTAGAGAGAACTCGCTTGCTGTGGAATGCTATTCCTTCCCAGCTTATAAAAGAAAATAAAAAATGTGTGTACGGAAGAATAAAAGAAGGAGCCAGATCAAAAGATTTTGAAATAGCTTTGAATTGGTTAATAGATGCTGGGTTAATTCATAAAGTTCCGAGAGTATATGAACCGAAGATGCCATTAAAAGCCTATGAAGATGTTTCTGCTTTTAAATTATTTTTGTTGGATGTCGGATTGCTGAGTGCCATGACCCATATTGATGTAAAATCTCTGTTGGAAAACGATAAATTGTTTAACGACTACAACGGAGCGATTACTGAACAATATGTATTGCAGGAATTCAAAACTTGTCGAGATTTACAAATATATTATTGGGCGAGCAATCGAGCGGAGTTGGATTTTGTGATACAACATCAAAATGAAGTCATTCCGGTGGAAGCCAAAGCGACAGTTAATCTGAAGGCTAAGAGCTTAAAAAGTTTTCGAGATAAATATCATCCGAAAAAGTCGATAAGAACTTCATTGGCTGATTATGAGAATAATCAAGGATTGTTCAACATTCCTCTTTACGATGTAGCGAATATTGAAAAGATATTTTGTTCAGGGGAGTAACAAATGAAACTAGGCTATGCGAGAATTTCAACAAAAGAACAGAAGTTAGATTTGCAACTAGATGCGCTAAAAAAAGCAGGTTGCGAGAAGATTTTTTCTGACGTGATAAGTGGTGCGGCGAAAGATCGCCCGAATCTCGACAAAATGCTCGAACAGCTGAGGGCAGGGGACACGGTTGTCGTTTACAAGCTCGATAGGTTGGGGCGATCACTACGACACCTGGTGAATTTAATCAATTTCTTTATGGAGAAAGGCGTTCATTTTCAGAGCCTGAGCGACAATATCGACACCAATTCTCCTCAAGGAAAACTGATGTTCAACATCATGGCATCTTTGGCGGAATTCGAGCGCGATTTAATCCGCGAGAGGACAAAGGCAGGACTTGAAGCAGCTCGTACTCGCGGGAAAAAAGGAGGACGTCCGAAAGGTTTGTCGAAAGAAGCCGAGAACATCGCTTACGCCGCGAACTCTCTCTATCAAGAACGTAAACTTAGCGTCAATGAAATCGCTAACCGCCTCGGAATCTGCAAAGCGACGCTGTATAAGTATTTGAAAATTCATGAAGATTTAAGAGATGAAAATCATTAATGTTTTTTGGTGTGAAATCAGTAAAAACAAATATTCATTGCGTAATTAAATGGAATACTTGATTAATCAACGAATCATCTGAAGACCCTAATATATTGAAATCTTTTTCATTCAGTTCGTTCTTTTTGAATAAAAAGTTTAAAGATCGTCTGAAAGACATTCCTCGTATCTTGAAAGTATTATGTAGATACTGATCAATTTCATTTATACCTGTTTGTTGTTCAAAAGTTTGGTCATCCGATATTAACAACGCTGCGGAAAGCAAACTCTTAACAAATTCAAAAGAACCACTTCTCAAAGCTTGTAAAAAAGGAGTTTCTCCTTGTGCATTATATACCGATAATTCCTGAGGATTGTGAAGAACTATAGGAAAAAACATATCCCAATTACCAGTATAGCCTAAATTTAATAGCCGGTCTGTGTACATGCTCCAGCCGTTTTTTGATATAAGTTGCTCTAATTCTCCCGATTCATCGGAAAACAGAAACATTCCGTCTTCTGATAAATTTAACCAATATGTTCCGTATTTTGCGAATGCTGTAATAAACAGGGAATTGTTAGTAGTTTTTTTTCTTCTTTTAGCTTCCCTATAATATCCAATCTCATGCGTCCACGATTTGGCAGATGCCGGAAAGAGTATTGTATCAATATATCTATTTGGGTGTTTGAATTGCGAGGAGTAAGAAGGAGCACAAAACATACTTCCAACAAAGCTATTAGAACTCAGCTTAATTATTTGAGACAACCAGAAAGGGGATCCCTCCGTTTCCGATCCATGATGTGGAGCAATTAAAAAATTCACTCTTCTCAATAAGCTTCTATTTCTTCTGCTAACCGCAGACACCAGCGTATCTGGGTTTTTCGTGTCGCCATATACCGCATCCATAGTATTACCAGTGGCATCTCCAGTAAAGAGAACCGAACCTACACCAAAATTAACGTGTATTACCAGACTGCTAGAGTTATTGTCCAACGCTGTGCGTACAACATTAGGCATAGGACTTAAAACCGATACATTGGCTCCCATAATATTATGTAATAAGGTTTCTATCTCATAGTTACTACGTACAAGTACAGAATCTTTGCCGGGACGATACAGTACCCATTTTATCCAAGGATCTTCAGAGATAACACCTTGTGCTCCTAATGTTCCTTGAAAAGAAGAATTTTGTGAGATTTCTCTGGTATAAAGAAAATATTTATTACATCGTTTTTCGGCTATACTCCGGCAATATTCGAAATCTTTTCCTTTTCCTCCAAGAAAAAAAGAAACCTCTGGTAGTTTATTGTTATTGTTTTTTTCATAGGCAAAATCAAATAAACCTCCTAGCCAAGCATAATGATCTGAATCCGGATGGGTTATAAGCACAGCACTTATCTGTGCCTTAGAAAATATCTCATTTAAAATATACCTATTTTTTACTAAAAACTCCTTCCAGTTTGAAGGGGATTTTCCTTCAGCAAATGCATTACTCCCAGAAAATCCGGGAGATTGCGTACCCCCATCCAATATCATTATGTGATCACGGTGTTTTAATAATATAAAATTTCCTTGACCGGAAGCAAAAGGAAAGATATTCAAAGATCCATCTGACCATCGAGTTTTCCCTTTATCTAACAGAGGGTTTACCACAGGGACAGACGCTGTCCTTGAAAGCTTTGTCATATCTTTATTGATTAATAACAAATCATCTTCAGTAGAATCACTTTCCATACCGTGTGCGCAAACACAGAAGAATAACGGCAGGATAACATTGAAAAACCGATTTTTGAACTTAAAAATATGTGTCAAACCCAAAGATCACCTCTAAAAATACAGACTATCATATCGTTCAAACCTATTTATCAGAATCACTTGCCTCTAAATTCTTTCAATTCTTGCAGAAGAACACGACACAGAACAGCAGTTTCCTTTCTTAGAGATTTATCCCCTCCTTTTATGCCCGAAGCAAGTTTTATAAAAATCTCCAACGATCCCCTGTTATTCCAGCACTCCATATAGTCTGGGACATATTCGCCTTTTTCTATGAAACAGAAGGACAACATCTGATTTTTGAGTCCAACTAGAGCGTCATTTGGATCCAAAGATCTTGTTATTTGACTTAAACAGTCTATGGCTTTTTGAAAAGCACAATATCTACCATTTATCGCAGCAAGATTTCCAACTTCAACCAGCACAGCAAAACGCCAATCTAAAGGAGTAACACTTGCGGCAGCTGATACAAGGTCATCATAATACGTTTTTTCGCTTTTATTCTTTCCCAACTCTGCAATTTTTTGCCACAATACGTGATCGTGCCTTCCAAGAACATTCGCGCTTAATGGAAAATATTGAACAGAATGATGTTTTTCAGAATGCTGAGAAATACAAAGAGGGGGCATTCCAATGGACGCATGAAAAGCAGCAAAACAAACGGCAATAATCAACATTTTTCTAAACATAATATCACCTCGTGACTTACAACTACCTTCATCGTATCATACGTTTTTCTTTTTAGCAACTAGTTTGACCTTTTAGTCTAGTGTCCTGACGCTTGCTGGAGGTCCGCGCGTATCCGATAATCATTTAACTTCTCTTAAACCCTAAGTATAATAAAATATTTAACAAAAACATTGAACCTAAAATTAATTAAAACAGAATCCGAAAATAAATTAACTTAGACCAGGGCTAAAAATAAAGTTCAATTATTTTTATTGTGCCATTTATTATGCCACTTTTGTTGGTTTATTGTGCCAAATATTTTATAATAACTTGTGTTACAGGAGGATGTTGTAATGAAGAAAGAAGATGAAATCACTGAATTTAAAAAAACTACTGGTGAGCTTAATGAAGGTATGGTTTCCATTTCCAGCATTTTAAACAAACATAGAAAGGGTACATTATATTTTGGAGTAAAAAATGACGGTACGCCGTATGGTTTCACCATTACTGATTCCACTATTCGTGATGTTTCCCGTAAAATATTTGAAGCAATTAGACCTCAAATAGTTCCGACAATTTCTGTGGAAACTATTTCTGGTACAGAAGTAATTAGAGTGGATTTTGAGGGAAATGATATTCCTTATTCTGCATTCGGAAAATATTATATACGTACAGCAGATGAAGATAGGGAATTAAATCCATCTGAACTTCGCAAGTTAATGATTGGTAAGGAGTATGAGGAAAATTGGGAAAACAAACTGACCGACGAAACAGCATCCGATGTGGACGAAATTGTATTAAGAAAATTTTATGATCAAGCAGTTTCTTGCAATCGTCTTCCTGAAATGCCTTTTAATACTGTTATTCTAGATAAAAGCTTGCTTGATGAAAATACTCCTGATGCCCAAATTCTTCTGGAAAAACTCGATTTACTCCGTTTAGGAAAACTCACGAATGCAGGTAGAATACTGTTTTCAAAAAATCGTCCGCTTACTCTGAAAATGGCTGTGTTTGCTACAAGCCGTAAAGATACTTTTCTTGATATTGGCAGAGAAGAAGGAAATATATTTCAGTTGATCGATGCTGCGTTCAAATTCGTAATTAAAAATATCCGCTGGCGAGTTGAATTAGGAAAGGATGGCATACAAAGAAATGAGATTCCAGAAATTCCGCTTGAAGCTTTGCGCGAGGCGATAGTAAATTGCTTTGCTCACGCTCGATATGATATTGCAGTGCAACATGAAATAGATATTTTTTCCAATAGGATTTCTATCACCAATCCAGGTTCTTTTGCTAATGAATATAGACCGATCGATTTTTTTAAACGAGATGTACATTCGTTTTTGCGTAATGCAATGATTGCTCGTATATTGTATTTGTGCAAGGATGTGGAGACATTTGGTTCTGGGCTCAGAAAAATCTATGCGTTATGTGGGAATGAAAACATTGAAATTTCATATAAGAATGAAGATTCTTTTTTCACAATAGAGTTTTCCAGGTCAGATCGTAATGCTGAAGAATCGAATGGCATAATAAGTGGCACTACAAATGGCACAATAAACAGCTTAGAAGAGAGAATACTTTCACTGTTGATGAAAAATCCCCGATTTACTTCCTTTGATTTAACAGTTGAAACAAACAAGTCACTTCGTACAATTAACAGGATTTTGGCATCGTTGAAAGCTAAAAAGATTATTAAACGTGTCGGATCAAACAAATCAGGACATTGGGAAATTAAACGGTAAGGAAGAACTGAATTTGGAACCAAGGACTAAGTGTATAAAATTCGTCAATCAGAAATGTTCCTAACTTTAATAAAACTTATTTTTGGGAACAGTCGTTGCATAGTATTATACGAAAAGCAATGGCAAGGGATTCTATTAAAGGCACATTAAACTAAAAAACCGAATATAAATCATTACAAAACAAAAGAAACAATGTACTCTGTAGGAGCAACTAGAATGCGTAGGAGAATAAGTCAATGAAATTGTCGTCTTTTCTTTACTTTACCTATTTCGGAATAAAAACTATTTTATTCAAAAAACGGGAGCCAATTTTAGGCACCGTAATTGTTACCGATAGATGCAATCTTCATTGCAAACATTGTTCAGTCAATAATATTACAGCTGTTATGCATCCCTACGACCAAATAAAAAAAGAAATGCAATTGTTATATGATATGGGAGTTCGAATTCTATTTTTTTGTGGTGGCGAAACTTTTTTGTGGAAAGATAAAGATCATAATCTGCGTAACTTGGTAATTGAAGCTAAACATATGGGTTTTCTGATTGTTAACGTAGTAACAAATGGTACATTCCCAATTGATCTTCCTGAGGCAAATTTAATTCTTCTTAGTTTAGATGGAGATAAACAACGTCATAATGAAATCCGTGGTAATACATACGACATCATAATGAACAATATCCATAATGCCACAGCAGACAATATTTGCTTGTATATGGCAATTAATAAAATCAACAAAGATTGTATACGAGATGTTTGCTTAACTGCTCGCAATACAAAAAATATAAGGGCTGTATCATTTAATTTCCATACACCTTATCCTGATACAAAAGAATTAGCTCTTACTAAAGAAGAAAAAGCAACTTGCTGTGAAATTATCTCTCAAATGATGAAAGAAGGAGCTCCTGTCTTTAATCTAAAAAACGCCTTCCCATATTTAATTGAAAATCAGTTTCCTACTCCTTGTCATTAATGTGTAGTTATAGAAAATGGTAAGCTATCCACATGTGGACGCTGTATAGAAATTCCAGGCTTATGTAAACAATGTGGCTATTTCTTTGTTGCTGAATATACACTTTTATTTAATGGTAATCTCAAAATCATTTTTGAAATGCTTCGAACATATTTAAAATACATTTAGGTAAATCATGAATATATTAACGAATTTAACCAGAATGTGGCTAACCAGATCGACCAAGCCATTTATATTTAAAAGTGAATATGATCAACAATTGTCATTTAAAACTTGTAGTAATCTTGGATTATACGTCCATATCCCATTCTGCAAAAGCATATGCAATTTCTGTCCATATTGTAAAGTGCTTTATTCTAAAGAGATTTGCGATATATATATAGATCATCTGATACAAGAAATTCATCTCGTAGGAAATCAGTGTTCAGATAAGAAAAAAGTCACCAGTCTGTATTTTGGTGGAGGCACTCCTGCTTTGGTGGCTAATCGTGTAAGCGAAATCATTAACGCTCTAAATGAACATTTCATTATTACAGACGGAATCGGCCTAGAACTTCATCCTGACAATGTGACGGTGGAAATTCTTTCAGTATTAAAAAACGCAGGTATAACCAAAATTAGTATTGGGATTCAGTCATTTCAGAACAAATACCAACGCATTCTCGGAAGAAAAATTATTGATATAGACTCGATCAAAAAGGCATTGCGTGCAGTTCCATTTGAAACTGTTTCTATGGATTTTATCTTTGCACTTCCTGAACAAACTTTTGCTGATTTAAAGTTTGATATCGATACAGCATTTTCTCTAGGAGCTAATCACATAGCAATTTATCCGTTGATCGATTTCACATTTACGGACAGTAACGTTAAAGCCATGCCTAAAAAAGAAAAAAGAGAATTATTGGATAGTATTACAACATATTGCCTAAATAAGGGCTATTCTCGCAGTTCTATCTGGACATTCTCAAGCGAACCGGAAGCAAAATACTCTTCTATGACCAGAGAGAACTTTTTAGGTTTTGGCTGTTCTGCGACAACCCTACTGTATGATCAGTTTAAGATTAATACCTTTGACATTGCGGCCTATTGTAAAAGAATCGATCAACAAATGTTACCCACTTCCCTAACTCTACGCTTTACCCAAAGACAGAGAATGATTTATTGGTTATTCTGGACAATCTATAGCACTAAATTAAATAGTCGAGATTTTGAACAATTTTTTGGTGTACCTCTAAAAAATATGTATGGATTTGAGCTCTGGATTGCAAAGAAATTGGGCTTTCTAACAGAAAATAACGGTATATATACAATGACCTTAAAAGGAGCCTTTTATTATCATTATTATGAGAATTTCTATACCCTATCTTATATTAACAAGATGTGGAGCATTATGCGAAAAGAAGCATTTCCTGATCTCATTCTGCTGTAAGCTTGTACTGAATCGATCTCATATCTCACGCAGGTTCTAACTTAGGGCAGGGTTAAATTGAAGCAGAAACGCGCCATGCTTGTCTTCTTCCTATTTTTCTAGCGTATACGGCGCTAGGCGCACTTGAAAAAGAGGAAGCCCTAAAATGGAGGAACCATCAGGATACCAAAGGACGAGTTTTACGTTAA